>JAESGH010000108.1_pt1 | contig 263900 bp, 265 predicted proteins | sample 9269641 | NCBI WGS metagenome assembly JAESGH01 (sample SAMN14515345, study PRJNA621665) | algae metagenome | isolation source: Phormidium tanganyikae FI6-MK23 and co-occurring heterotrophs from granitic... | place: USA: Fort Irwin, California | collected 1998-05-24
CCGCCAAGATCATCGTCTCGGGCGGCCGCGCCCTGGGCTCGGCGGAAGAGTTCCACGCCGTCATGGACCCGTTGGCCGACAAGCTCGGCGCCGCCGTGGGCGCCTCCAGAGCCGCCGTGGACGCGGGTTATGCGCCCAACGACTATCAGGTCGGCCAGACCGGCAAGGTCGTCGCCCCGCAGCTCTACATCGCCATCGGCATCTCGGGCGCCATCCAGCACCTGGCGGGCATGAAGGACTCCAAGACCATCGTCGCCATCAACAAGGACGCCGACGCCCCCATCTTCCAGATCGCCGACTACGGCCTGGTCGCCGACTACAAGACCGCCGTGCCGGAGCTGATGAGGACCCTCAACCCGTCCTAAGTGTCGACATGTTAGGCCAAGTCTACTGAAGGCTGAAATCTGCATCACGTGGGCGATGGTTAGGTGTCGGCACTTCCTTAAAAACAAACACCGCTCAAAGTGGGGCGTCCGGAGCTTCCGGAGGAATGATGAGCCGCTCGCCAGAACGAACGGCCGCGTTAGGGAGAAATCTGAGGATGGCGAAATTCCGCTGGGGCCGGATGGCCCTCATGTCCACCAGCATTCTGGTCGCCCTGCCGACTGCCGTCGCGGCGCAGGACGCGAGCGGTGCGGGAGCGGGGCAGACGGCTCCGCAGGCCACCTCGCCGGCCACGGTCGGCGACATCATCGTCACCGCGCGTCGACGCGAGGAGCGGGTCCAGGACGTCCCGGTGGCCGTGACGGCGCTTTCGCCCGAGCAGCTGACGCGGGCGAACGTCGCCAATGTCGATGATCTGACCGAACAGGTCCCCGGCCTGATTTCGGTGCCGGGCACCGGCGGCGGCGGCCGCGCCTTCCCGTCCTTCGCCATTCGCGGACAGAGCCAGCAGGAAAGCACCATCCTGGTCGACGGCTCGGTCGGCGTCTACTTCAACGAGATCCCCGCCGCGCGTCCGCAAGGCAGTAATCAGGGCCTGGTCGACATCCAGTCGGTCGAAGTCCTGAAAGGCCCGCAGGGCACGCTGTTCGGCCGCAACTCCACCGGCGGCGCCATCGTCATTCGTCCCAACCAGCCCCAGGACGTCTTCGAGGCGTCGCTCGGCGCGACACTGGGGAACCACAACACCCGCAACCTCGAGGGCATGATCAATCTGCCGCTGGCTGACGGCGTGGCCCTGCGCCTGGCCGGGGGTGTCTTCAGCGACGACGGCTATCTCTATGACGAGATCCTGAAGCGGAACATCAACTACACCGACTACTACACCTTCCGCGCCAGCCTGGCGTTCCAGCCCACCGATGCGCTGCGTTCGACCTTCTATTACACCGTCTTCTCCGAAGACGACGGCGGGACGGGCGGCTTCGTCAACACCGTGAACCCCAACGGGGTCTTCAACTCGGCGGCCGCGCGGGCGGCGCGCAACTACGGCAAGTCGCTGGAGCAGATGCTGGCGGAGCAACAGGCGCGCGGCATCTATCGCACCGCCAGCGGCGTTCCGATGTTCACCAAGGTCGACACCGAGGACTTCTCCAACATCACGACCTGGGATGTTTCGGACAGCCTCACCGTCAAGAACATCATCGGCTACCGGACCGTGGACAGCCACGTGCTGGAAGACGCCGACGGCCTGGAGATCCCGCTGCTGCCGATCGAGCGCATCGACGGCTTCCATCAGGTGACCAATGAGTTCCAGCTGCTGGGCCAAACCGGCAAGCTCAACTGGATCGGCGGCCTGTTCTACTTCCGTGAGAAGGGCGAGAACCAGGGCGTCAGCGTCTCCGGCGCCGTCGACCCGGGCCCGCTCGAGCCCGACACCGTTTTCGGCTACAATGGCTGGGTCAACAACAACCAGCTGGGCGTGAACACCAGCTACGCCGTCTTCGCCCAGGGCACCTACGACCTGGGTGACTGGATCGACGGCGTGTCGCTCACCTTGGGCCTGCGCCAGACCTGGGACGAGAAGGAAGCGACGATCCGGAACCGGACGGCGACGACTTGCCGATTCACCGTCGACGCCGACAACAATCCGGCCACGCCCGAGGTGAACCCCGGACTTGCCGGCTGCGACCTGACCACATCGGCGAAGTTCGACGCCCTGACTTACAACGCCTCGCTGGACTGGAAGGTTGACGCCGACACGCTGCTGTATGTCGCGGCGCGACGCGGCTATCGGTCCGGCGGGTTCTCGGCCCGCGCCACGACGGAGGAAGGTCTTCGTCGGCCTTATCAGCCCGAGTTCGTCAATGACTTCGAGCTGGGCGCCAAGAAGGATTGGAACTTCGCCAACGGCGCTTTCCTGCGCACCAACCTGGCCGTGTTCAACAGCGACTATACCGACATCCAGCGCTACGTCACCGATCTGACCGTGGTGCCGACCGTGTCCTTCATCGTCAACGCGGCCGAGGCCACGGTGCGAGGCGCCGAGTTCGAGTGGCTGTTCCGGCCGACCGCCGGGTTCGAACTGTCGGGCTTCTATTCGCACCTGGACGCCCAGTTCGACGAGTTCATCTATCAGGGGCGGGACAACTCCGGCTTCCCGCTCGCGCGCGCGCCGCGCAACACCTTCAGCGTGACCGGCAAGGTCGACCTGCCGATCGATCCGTCCTGGGGCGCGGCGGACCTGGCTCTGACCTACTTCAAGACCGACGAATACAGCAGCGCCGACGACTTCACCCCGCTGCAGGTCATTCCTGGACATGAGCTGTGGAGCCTGAACTCGCAGTGGAGCAATGTCATGGGCTCCGACGTGGACGCGGTGTTCTTCGTGAACAACCTGTTCGGCGAGGAATATGTCCGCCACTACACCAGCGTCTTCCCCTCGCTGGGCTATGACTCCCTCTCGCCGGGATCCCCGCGAACCTTCGGCGTGAAGCTCAAGGTGAGCTTCGGCCGCTAACCTTCCTCCCCGGAAGCGGGGGGTGAGGACCTTGGCTGCCCCTCCCGGCCAGTCCTCACCCCCAGTCGGCTGCGAATGCGGTCCGTGTGGATGCTCCAGATAAAGACGGCGAGTGGTTGAAAACGCGCATCATCGAGCGGCGCGACGGCCGTCTTCTGCGCCTGCCTCAGGAAGACTTCTGCCAGGCGCTCTCGGTGCCCTCGAGCCGGAAGTATCAGGACAGGGGCGGTCCGGGCGTTCGGGCGATCCTGGAGCAGCTGCGGGAGAGCGATGATCCGCTGCGGGACCAGGCCCTGTTCTTCAAGAGCCAGGTCGTGTTCTGGCTGGTTGGGGCGACCGACGGCCATGCGAAGAACTTCAGCCTGTTCCTGCGGCCCGAAGGCCGGTTCGAGCTGACCCCCTTCTACGACGTCCTGACCTCTCAGCCCTCGTTTGACGCCGGACAGATACCCCTCAGGGCCTTCCGCCTGGCCATGTCTGTGGGCGTAAGCGTCCGCTACAGAATCCTGGGCCTCCACGGTCGCCATTTCGTCGAGAGCGGCAAGGCGGCGGGTCTGGGGCCGGCGCTGATAAGACGCGTCCTGGATGAGATCATGGAGCAGGCGACGACCGCGCCGGATGAGGCTCGGTCGGCGATGCCGGTCGACTTCCATCCGGAGGCTCATGACGCGATCAAGCGCGCGCTGCCGCGCCGGCTGAACCTGCTCAAATCCGCCTTCGCGAGTCTCTGACAGACCGGACCGGCCGCTGTCAGCTCGCCCAGACCCTGTTGAGGATCTGGGCAGGGAGAGCCGCCGTGCAGCATCCGCGACGTTGAAACCTAACGCAGATCGGCGTCGTCTTAGTCAGGGTCAGGAAAGGTTCTGTCTTCGGCTGTCACGTCCGTTCGACCGGTCATCTGAATCCATCAGCGGTAACAAGGCGCAGGGAGAAAGGGGCGGCAGGGCAAGATAAAAGAGGGGTGTGTTCGCTTCGCTGTCGCCCTGGATTCTCAGGCCTTGCCGAGGGTGTCGCCACAGGCCGGGACTTGGCGTGAGTTGCAGGCGATCTGAAGCCGTCCTGCCGCCGAGGGAGACTCCGCATGACCGTCCGCAAGGCCATCGAGGATCGGCTGGCCTCTGGTCCCTCCGGTGACGAAGACGGTCCGACCCTGCGGTTGGCTTCGGCCCTCAAGCGGAACGCCTCGGTCAAGGTCGCCATGCTCAAGCGGCTCTCGTCCTCGAAGCGCTTCAGCTACGGCGCCAAGTCCGGAGCACTGGCGACGGCGGCGCGCCGGTCAGGCAGCGCCTTCCGGCTGGACGTGCGCCAGCGAGTCATCATCAAGGCGCTGGTGTCGAGACACCTCGGGTCAGGCGCGGCGCGGGCGAAGGTCCTGGCGGCGCACGTCCGCTATCTTGGTCGCGAGGGCGCCGGCCAGGAGGGCGAGGCCGGGAGGGCTTGCTGGTGGTTCCAGTCGTTGCCGTGGCGCGGATGGGCGATGACAGCCAGGGCAAGTGCAGGTCCCAAGGCGAAGGGCCGGCTAGCGCGTGATCCGGGCGAAGCGCGCAGTGTCCCCGCCGGGGCGCGCTGTGGGCTGCGGAGCCAGTCCGCCCGACGGCCGTTCCAGGCCTCGGCCCTCGTTGCAGAAGATCTCCCACAACATGGCCATCACAGCCTGGGCGCGCGCGTCGGCGATCGAGTAGAAGATCGAGCGGGACTGGCGCCGCGTCTTGACCAGTCCCGCCTGGCGCAGCTCAGCCAGTTGCTGCGAAAGGCCTGGCTGCTTGATGCCCAGGTCCTGTTCCAGTTGCCCCACGGAACGCTCCTGTTCGGCGATGTGGCACAAGATCAGGAGGCGGTTGGCGTTGGCCAGCTGGCGTAACAGGTCGGCGGCCGCGGGGGCCTGGGCCTTCAGCCGCTCCATCGCGTCGCGGTCGACGCTCATGGTCGGCGCTCGCGATAGTACCAGGCGGCCTCGTCGCCACCCCGTGCGAGGGCGTCGTCCAGGGTGACGGCGGCCGGCTCCAGCATCTGGCCGCCCGGCGACCAGCCGGCGGGCGTCGAGGCCCCCTCTCGATCGGCGGTCTGCAGCGCCTGAACCAGCCGCAGCATCTCCTCGACGGAGCGGCCGATATTCATCGGGTACCAGCTCATGGCGCGCACCATCCCGTCGGGATCGATCACGAAGGTGGCCCGCACCGTGGCGCTGTCGGTCGACTGGTCATCGACCATGCCGTAGGCCCGGCCGATCGCCATCGAGGGGTCCTCGATCACCGGAAAAGGCACGGTGACGCCGAAGCGCCGATGAATGTCGGTCAGCCAGGCCAGGTGCGAATACAGGCTGTCCACCGACAGGGCCAACAGGTCGCAGCCGATCGCATCGAACGCCTCGGCCCTTCGGGCCAGAGCCACGAATTCACTGGTGCAGACGGGCGTGAAGTCGGCCGGGTGTGAGAACAGCAGCAGCCATCGCCCGCGATAGTCGCTCAGCCGGCGCTCGCCTGCCGTCGTCCGGGCCGTGAAGTCCGGCGCGGGTTCATTGATCCGCGGGGCTCGCGAGCCGGCGGCGGACAGGGGCGCGGTGCGTGGGTCGACTGAATCCATAGTCTCCCGCCTAGTTGCGAAACATCGAAGACGCTAGTCGAAATACATAGTTGCAAAAACTATGCAAACATATATATGTTACGCACACTCAGGAGCGTAGATGATGACCACCCCTCCCGATCTGGCTCGTGATCACGCCGCGCAAGTGATTGGCGCGGCTTTGGCCGACGCCGGCAGGCGGCCCGTTGTGAAATCTTTCTTCGACGAGGCGACCTTCACGGTCAGCCATGTCGTCCGCGATCCCGGCTCGCGGGCGGCGGCCATTATAGACAGCGTGCTGGACTATGACCCGGCAGCGGGACGAACGGCCAACACCTCGGCCGACGCCCTGATCGATTACGTGAAGTCCGAAGATCTCGAGGTCCGTTGGCTGCTGGAGACCCACGCCCACGCAGACCATCTGTCGGCCGCGCCCTACCTGCAGGAGCGTCTGGGCGGCCAACTCGCCATCGGCCATGAAATCCTCACGGTTCAGGAAGTCTTCGGCAAGATCTTCAACGAGGGTACGGAGTTCCGCCGAGACGGCAGCCAGTTCGATCAACTGTTCAACGATGGCGATCGCTTCTCCATCGGCGGGTTAGAGGCGACGGTGCTGCACGTGCCCGGCCACACGCCGGCATGTCTGGCTTATGTGATCGGCGACGCGGTCTTTCTCGGCGACACTCTGTTCATGCCCGACTATGGAACGGCCCGTTGTGATTTTCCCGGCGGCGATGCGCGCACCCTCTACCGCTCCATCCATCGTCTGACCTCTCTGCCGGACGAAACGCGGGTCTTTCTGTGCCACGACTACAAGGCGCCGCCCGGCCGCACTGAGTTCGCCTGGCAGACCACCATCGGCGCCGAGCGCACCGGCAACATCCATGTCCGCGATGGCGTCACCGAGGACGAGTTCGTGGCCATGCGAACCCAGCGCGACGCCACCCTGTCCATGCCCCGGCTGATCCTCCCTTCGGTGCAGGTGAACATGAACGGCGGCCGGCTGCCCCCGCCCGAAGACAACGGCGTGCGGTATCTGAAGGTGCCGCTGAACGCCCTATGACCCCCGAACCGATCTCCTTTTTCTGGCCGCTGTCAGGGGGGCTCCTCGTCGGCCTGTCGGCGGGGCTCTACCTGCTGTTGAACGGTCGCGTGGCGGGCGTTTCGGGCCTGACGGCGGCGGCCGCAGGCTTGGCGCGCGGGGCGCCGCGGCTGCTCGGGCTCGGGTTTATCGCGGGCCTGCTGGGCGGCGCGGCGCTGGCGTCGGCGCTGATCCGTCGGCCCGAGGTGCAGATCACTTCGGACCTGTGGCTCTTGGCCATTGGGGGTCTGATCGTCGGCTTCGGCACGCGTTGGGGATCGGGCTGCACCAGCGGCCATGGCGTCTGCGGCCTGGCGCGGCTGTCGCCGCGCTCCATGGCGGCCACCGGCGTCTTCATGGGCGTGGCGGCCCTGACGGTCTTCGTTGTCCGCCACCTGTTCGGAGGCCTGACATGATCAGGATCCTTGTCGCCCTCGTCTGCGGCGTGCTGTTCGGCGCAGGGATGGTCGTGTCGGACATGATCAACCCCGCGCGGGTCTTGGCCTTTCTGGACGTAACCGGCGCCTGGGACCCCTCGCTGGCCTTCGTCATGGGCGGTGCGCTCATTCCGTCCAGCCTGGCCTATCTGATCCGCCGCCGCATGGACGCGCCCGTCGCGGCCGAGGACTTTCATGTCCCCGAAGGCCGCCGCATCGATCGCCCTCTGGTCGGCGGCGCCATTCTGTTCGGCCTGGGCTGGGGGCTGGTCGGCCTATGCCCCGGCCCGGCGCTGGCGGCGCTCACCACCGGCGCCTGGCAGGCCTTCGCCTTCGTCGCCGCCATGGTCGGGGGCATGGCCGTGTTCCGCGTCACGCTGGGTCGCACCCGCAGAATTTAGGCAAGCCCAAGGGAGACTTCATCATGGATATCCGCCCTCTCGACGCCCTTCTGGCCGCGTCGCCGCAGATCGCCCTGGACGATCTGCCGGCGATCGCCGACGCCGGCTATCGATCGGTCATCTCAAATCGTCCCGACGGCGAGGAGCCGGCTCAACCCTCGGCGGCGAACATCCGCGCCGCCGCCGAGAAGGCGGGGCTCGCCTTCGCCCATGTTCCTGTCGTCGGCGGCCAGATTGGCGATGAAGATGTCGCCGCCTTTCGCCGCGCACTCGACGACCTGCCCAAACCCGTCTTCGGCTTTTGTCGCACGGGTACACGCACCACGACCCTGTGGGCGCTGTCGCACGCCGCCGAGGGCCGCACCGACGATCTGATCTCCACCGCCAAGACCGCCGGCTACGATCTCGCCGGCCTGCGCCCCCGTCTGGAAGGAGCCACCGGGTGATCGGCCGGACCCAACCGCTCGAAAGCCATGACGTCGTGGTTGTCGGCGGCGGCGCGGCCGGACTGGCCACGGCCGCCAGTCTGCTGCGGCGCCGCCCCGACCTGGACGTCGCCATCATCGAACCTTCCGAGGTTCACCACTATCAGCCCGGATGGACCATGGTCGGGGCTGGCGTCTTTTCGCCCAAGAAGACCCGTCGACCTGAGAAGACGCTGATCCCCGATGGCGCGACCTGGATCCGCGGTTCTGTCGCGGCCTTCGATCCGGGACACGACCGCGTCGCTCTGACCGACGGTCGGACCATCGGCTACCGAACGCTGGTCGCCGCGCCGGGGCTCAAGCTGGACTGGGCGGCCATTCCGGGCCTGATCGAGACGCTGGGCCGCAACTACGTCACCTCCAATTACGGCTGCGACACCGCGCCCCACACGTGGGAGCTGGTTCAGGCGATGCGGTCTGGCCGGGCCCTGTTCACCCAGCCGCCCATGCCGATCAAATGCGCCGGCGCGCCGCAGAAGGCCATGTACCTGTCTGCCGATCATTGGCGCTATCAGGGGCGGCTGAAGGACATCCAGATTGAATTCCACAACGCCGGCCCCGCCCTGTTCGGCGTCGCGGCGTATGTCCCCGCGCTTATGGAGTATATCGAGGCCTATGGCGTCGATCTGAGGTTCGGGTCGCGGCTGACGGCGGTCGATGGGCCCGCACGACGCGCCACCTTCGCCGTCGCAGGCCCGGACGGCGCGACCCAGGAGGATGTGAGGGAGTTCGATTTTCTGCACGTCTGCCCGCCCCAGACCGCGCCCGATGTCGTGCGAGACAGCCCCCTTGCCGCCGAGAGCGGCTGGATCGAGGTCGATGACGCCACTCTGCGTCACAAGCGGTTCGAGAACGTCTTCGGCTTGGGCGACGCCTGTTCGGCCCCCAACGCCAAGACCGCTGCGGCGGCGCGCAAGCAGGCGCCGGTGGTGGCCGAGAATCTGCTGTCGGTGCTGGACGGCCGCTCGATGGCGGCTGTCTATGACGGCTATGGCTCGTGTCCGCTGACGGTCGAGCGCGGCAAGATCGTGCTGGCCGAGTTCGGCTACGGCGGCAAGCTGCGCCCCAGCTTCCCCAAGTGGCTGGTCGATGGCCAGAAGCCCTCGCGCCTGGCGTGGTGGCTGAAGTCGGAGGCCCTGCCGGAGATCTACTGGCGCGGCATGCTGAAAGGGCGAGAGTGGATGGCGGCGCCACATCGCATCCAACCCGACCGCAAGGCCGCCTGACATGGACGCCGGTGAGCCTGCGCTCAGTCTGATCCAGTATCTCCTCGGCGCCGGAGCCGGCTCGCTGGTCGGCTTCTCTCTGGGCCTGGTGGGCGGCGGCGGGTCAATCCTTGCCGTGCCGCTGATGTTCTATCTGGTTGGGATCAAGGAGCCCCACCTCGCGATCGGAACCAGCGCCTTCGCCGTGGCGGCCAACGCCTTCGCCAACCTGTTGAACCATGCCCGTCACGGGACGGTGAAATGGAAGATCGCAGGATTGTTCGCGCTCGCCGGGGTCATCGGCGCTGCATTGGGTTCGACCCTCGGCAAAGCCTTCGACGGCGAGCGGCTGCTGGCGCTGTTCGCCGTCCTTATGCTGATCGTCGGAGCCCTGATGCTGCGCGGCCGCAAGGCCGGCGGCGACCCGAACGTCACCCTGACCGCCGCGAACGCCCCCAAACTGGTCGGCACGGGGGCTGCGACGGGCGTGCTGTCCGGCTTCTTCGGCATCGGCGGAGGCTTTCTGATCGTGCCCAGCCTGATGGCCTCGACCGGCATGCCCATCTACAGCGCTGTGGGGTCTTCACTGGTCGGTGTGACCGCCTTCGGACTGACCACCGCCGCCAACTACGCCGTGGACGGATGGGTGGACTGGCTGTTGGCCGCCGTCTTCATCGGCGGGGGCGTCTTCGGCGGCCTGTTCGGCGCTCGGCTGGCCAAGAGCCTTTCAGACCGCAAGGGCGCGCTGAACACGGTCTTCGCCGTCCTTATCTTCGCCGTGGCGCTCTACATGCTGTACCGGACCTGGAACGCGCTTTGAGCCCCGCGTCCGACTTTGCGAAGGTCTCTGAGAACGCACTGACGCCCACAGCGGCTTGCAGTCACAAGTCAGGAAGCCTCGTTGCTCTTCGGGACGATGAGAGGGCGCGCCAGATCAGCTCCAGGGCTTTATTCCTGCGGTGAAGGCCGCATAGGCCGCGTAGGCGACGACCAGGATCGCACCCTCTCGCCGGCTCAGGCGACCGCCGGTGTAGGCGAACAACATCACCAAGAGCGTCACGCCGACCAGGACGGGCAGGTCGAAGCCGGCAATGACCGGCGGCACCGTCGTCGGCGCTATGACCCCGGTCAGGCCGCCGATGAACAGGATGTTGTAGATGTTGGAGCCCAGGACATTGCCCAGCGCCATCTCGCCCTGACGACGCCACGCCGCCATGGCCGATGTGACCAGTTCCGGCAGGGAGGTGCCGATCGCAACGATGGTCAGGCCGATCACGGCGTCGCTGACGCCCAGCGTCTCGGCCACGCCGATGGCGCCGCTGACCAGCACGCCGCCGCCGGTCACGATCAGGCCCAGGCCTGCGGCAAACAGGATAAGGGCGATCCACAGCCGTCGTTTCGCCGGCGCGTGTGCGCCGAAATCCGGGTCCACGCCCTCCATCGCCGCCGAGCGATCATAGGCGGCGCTGTGGGTCGCCCCCACGCGCTCCTGACGATAGGCGTAGTAGATGTAGCCCGCGATCGCCGCCAGGAAGACCAGGCCCGCCTCGCGGGTCAGCCCGACCGTCGCACCTGCGGCCAGCAGCGCCACGGCCGCGATCAGACCCACCCCGCCGTCTCGCCATAGCGCGCTGGCCTTGACGGCGAACGGTGCGATCAGTGCGGCGGCGCCCAGAATCAGCAGCGAGTTGGCGATGTTGGAGCCGACGATGTTGCCGACAGCGATGCCGGGCGATCCGGCCAGGCTGGCCTGCACGCTGGCGGCCAGCTCGGGCGTGGATGTGCCCATGCCCACGATCGTCAGGCCGATCAGCATGGGGGACAGCCGCAGCCGCTCGGCGATGCGTACGGCCCCGCGTACAAGCAGATCGCCGCCGATGACCAGTAGAACGAGGCCGAGCAGGAGGAACAGGAGGTCGGTGGTCATGAGGGGTCTGTCTGTTTGAGTGTCGAGCGATCGAGGAGCGGAAGGTCAGCCTTGCGCCGGCTCGTCGGTCTGGGCGCGCGCGGCGGGCGACAGGCAGCGTTGGGCGCCGCCGGCCTCGGTTCGCGGCTCCAGGCTCGCCGCCTGACCGTCGGCGTCGTAGGTGGCGAGCCACTGGCATCCCGTCTGCAGATCGGTGAACACGAACAGATTGGGCTCGGCGGTCGCCGTCTTGGTGAAGGTCGCGCCCAGCGCGGCGGTGCGTAGGGCGCCCAACGGGTCCTGAGCTGCGCTCTGCAGGGTCTGGGTCTGGCTGTTCAGCGCCTCGGCGGACGCGCGAAGCGAACCAGCTGCGGTCTCGACCTCTTCCAGCACGGACGTGTCGATGGGCTCGCAGGCAGCGAGGGGCACGCCGGCGGCGACGGCGATCAGAGCGAGTTTCACGGTGCGGATCACGGATGGTCCTTGCTGTGCAATTGACGAGTGAGCGGGAGCAGGCGGTCGAGGCCGCGGGCGCACGGCCTCAAATCAAGGTCGGCGATGCGGCGGGATGATTTCGACACGGCGGCTCCTCACGTAGTGGGAGACGCGTCGATGACCGAGGCTGCGGAATTGGCCGGACCCCGTCATCGAGCGCACCCGATGCGGTCCGACATCACGATCAGCGATCGTCAGAGGGGCCCGGGCCGCAGCGCTTGTATATAGCGGCGACGGGCGCCAGCCAATGGGCTTGGAGCGAGAGGATTCAGCGAAGGCTACTGGCCCGGCCAGTTGATCCCGCGCGGGCGGTGCCAGCTGGGGGCGGCGGGGGGTGCGCAGTTGCGCTGCATGCCCAGGCCCTTGAGGAAGGCGCGGCGCAGTCGGCCGGCCTGCAGCGCCTCCTGAACCTGGCGGCTGTGCTGTTCGGCACCGGTCAGGCGGCGGATCCAGCTGCGGCCCGGAATGAAGTCTGTCGCGGCGTCGCGGATGGCGTCCAGCGCGGCCTTGGAGGCTGCGTCGGCGGCGCGCTCGCTCAACAGCCGGCCGTCCGGCGGCGGCGGTTCGTCGGCGTCCGGACCCAGCGCCTCGTTGAGCCGCTCGACTTCGAGAGCGATGGAGCTGCACTGATAGAGGTTGCGCTGGTCGTAGGGACTGGCCTGGGCCTGGAGCAGGACCATGGGGATCACCTGGCGGCGCAGACCCAGGTCTTCAAGCGGAGCGGTCGCCGCCTCGTCCCAGCCGGAGGCCACGGTCCGGGCGCCTTCGCCCGCGGATCGCGCGGCGGCGCAGGCGCCGAGCAGGGGGAGAAGCAGAATAACCAGGCCGGCGACGCGCATCATCGGGCTTTCAGCACGCGGGCGAGGCGGCAAGAAGGCGGCCGACGTCAGGCGACGGCGCGTGACGATCCCGGCCCGTCCAGGTCGTCGGAAGCCTCGATGTTCGTGGCCAATGCGGTGTTCATCGCCATTCGCAGACGTTCGGGCTTGATCGGCTTTTCGACGACGCAGGCCATGCCGGCGGCGACATAGCGTTTGGCGTCTTCCGGATCGGCGTTGGCGGTCAGCGCCACGATCGGGGTTTTGCCTGCGGCGTCGGGCAGGGCGCGAATGGCCAGGGTGGCCTGAACGCCGTCCAGACGCGGCATCTTGATGTCCATCAGTATCAGATCGAACGGACGCGACTGCACGGCTTCCAGCGCCTCCTGCCCGTCCTGCGCAAGCTCCGAGGTGCAGCCGAACATCTCGCACAGGGCCTGGGCGACCACGCGGTTGGTGGCGTTGTCGTCGACGATCAGCACATGAGGCTGGGTCGCCAGGTCCAGGCCGGCCAGATCGGCCACATTGGAGGCGGCCTCGACCTCGACCTGGGCGCGTTCGGCCTCAAGGTCGAAGGCGAACGTAGCCCCGCGGCCTGGATTGTTCTCGGCCCAGATACTCCCGCCCATCCGATCGATGATCTGCCTGCAGATGGCCAGGCCCAGGCCGGCGCCGTCCGGGCCGGCTTCGTGCACGAAGGGCTCAAAGATCGTGTCGATGCGATCAAGAGCGACGCCCGGACCGTCGTCGCGCACGCGAGCCTGGATGCGCACGCGGCCGTTCTCCAGCCAGGCGTGAAGCCCGGCCTCGACCACGCCGTCGCGGGCGAACTTCAGCGCATTGCCGACCAGGTTGTTGAAGACCTGCTTGAGGCGCATCGGATCGACCAGAGCGGCCAAATCCGTATCGCCCTGATAGCGGACCATCAGGGTCACGCCGTCCTGCGAGGCGCGCGGCGTCCACAGCGCCTGGATGTCGTCCATCATGGCACGCAGGGGCGTCGGGACGGCCTGCATCTCCAACTCGCCCGCCTGAGCGCGCGACAGGTCCATGGCGTCCTGAAGAATACGCAGCAGCGTTTCGGATGAATCCGTGATGGTCTGGACATGGGCCAGGGCGGTCGGGTTCAGCGGCTGGCGACGCAGAAGTTCGGCGACCGCCAGGACGCCGTTCATCGGGGTGCGCAGCTCGTGGCTCATGATGGCCAGGAACTGACTGCGCGCGCGGGCGGCGGCTATGGCCTGTACGCGCGTGTCGTTCAAATCTCGGCTCTGCTCGATCAGGGTCCGGTTCTGCAGCCGCTGATCTTCATTGACGGCCTGGAGGATCGACACGCCCGTGCCGACGCCGAGATACCGGCCTTCGTGCGTGACGATGAAGCCGCGGGCCAGGGCTCCGGGGCCGCCCTTCAGAAAGGCGTCGCAGAAGGCGTCCACCCTGACGCCGGCCTCGATCACCGCCGGCTCGGCGTCCATCAGGTGCGCCACAGTGCGGTTGAGATACATGGCGTGGCCTAGCGGTCCGGCCAGCTTGAGCAGGAAGGCGTCGCGTTCAATAAGGCCCAACGGCCGGCCGTCCGCAACCACGGCGAGGACCATCAGGTCGGCATCTGCCTCGAAGCGCGCGAAGGCCTGACTGGCCGTCGCCTTGGGCTCGATCGGGTCGGCCCGTTTAATGAACGCTTCCATGGTCGGCATACTGGCCGGAACTCCACTGAGACCGGCCCACAATGCGGCTGACCCTTTGCGGAATCCTTAAGCTGAGCCGTATTTTGCTCAGAATGGTGAAAACGATTTTTGCGTGACGCGGCCGGCTGGGGTAAAAGGCCGCCCCATCAACCGACAAACCCTGGAATGACGCATGCGCGCGGCCGAACGGCCGACCGCAGACTTGCCATGAGCGCTTTCACCCCCCCCACGCCCGCCACGTCGGCCCTTGTCCTGTTTTCGGGCGGGCAGGACAGCGCCACCTGCCTGGCCTGGGCGCTGGAGCGGTTCGCGCGGGTCGAGACCGTAGGCTTCGACTACGGCCAGCGGCACGTGGTCGAGATGCAGGCGCGACAGGCCGTGCGTGACCGTATGGTCGAGGCCCTGCCGCAGTGGACTCACCGCCTGGGGCCGGACCACGTCGTCGACCTGACCGGATACGGCCGGATCGCCGAAAGCGCCCTGACCGCCGACCGCAAGATCGAGATGGATGCGCGCGGCCTGCCGACGACCTTCGTGCCGGGACGAAACCTGGTGTTCCTGACGACGGCGGCGGCTCTGGCCGACCGGCGCGGGCTGGGCGTGCTGGTCGGCGGCATGTGCGAGACGGACTACTCCGGCTATCCCGACTGCCGCGACGACACCATTCAGGCCATGGCGCGGGCCCTGTCTTTGGGCTTGGACAAGCCGGTGGTGATCGAAACGCCGCTGATGTGGTTGACGAAGGCCCAGACCTGGGATCTGGCCCATCGGATTGGCGGCGACGCCCTGGTCGAACTGATCATCGAGGACAGCCACACCTGCTATCAGGGCGACCGCACGCACCGCCACGCCTGGGGCTATGGCTGCGGCGACTGCCCGGCGTGCGAACTGCGCGCCGTGGGACACGCGGAATGGGTCGCGAGCCGATGACCTATTCGGCCAAGGAAGTGTTCCTGACGGTGCAGGGCGAGGGCGGGCAGGCCGGCCGTCCGGCCGTCTTCCTGCGCTTCGCGGGCTGCAATCTGTGGAGCGGGCGCGAGCAGGACCGCGCCACGGCGGTCTGCACCTTCTGCGACACCGACTTTGTCGGCGTCGATGGGGGCGGCGGCGGCAAGTTCGCCACGGCCGAAGGGCTGGCCAACCATGTCGCGTCCATGTGGCGGGGCAGGGCGGGGGACCCGCGCCTGGTCGTCTGCACCGGCGGCGAGCCTTTGCTGCAGCTGGACGCCCCGCTGATCGAGGCCCTGCACGCGCGCGGGTTCGAGATCGCCATCGAGTCCAATGGCACCCTGCCTGCGCCGGACGGGATCGACTGGGTGTGCGTCAGTCCCAAGGCCGATGCGCCGGTGGTGCAGACCGCGGGCCAGGAGCTGAAGCTGGTCTATCCGCAGGCCAAGGCCATGCCCGAGCGGTTCGAGGACCTGGCGTTCGAACGCTTCTGGCTGCAGCCGATGGACGGTCCCGATCAGGCGGCCAACACCGCCGCCGCCATCGAATACTGCCTGACCCACCCGCAATGGCGCCTCAGCGTCCAGACCCACAAGTACATCGGCGTCCGCTAATGCCCATCTTCGAAATCACCAAACAGGCCACCTTCGACGCCGCCCACCACTTTCCGAACGAGCCGGAGGGCAGCATCTATCGCCGCGTGCACGGCCATTCGTTCACGGTCGAGGCGACGGTGCGGTCGGAGACGCTGGACGCCGAGCACGGCTGGGTCGCCGATCTCGGCGCGCTGGACCGGGCGCTGAAGGCTGCGGCCGAGACGCTGGACCACGGCATGCTGAACGAGCATGAGGGGCTGGAGCTGCCCAGCCTGGAGAACCTGTGCCTGTGGTTCGCTCGGACTTTGAAGCCGCAATGGCCGGGCCTGTGCCGTGTCCAGGTGGCGCGGCCGACCGTCAACGAACGCTGCGTCCTGACGCTTTAGGCGATCAGCAGTCGCGGCCCTGGCGCTGACGCTGTTCGCAACGGCGCTGCTCGCGCTCGAACGCTCGCTGTTCGCGCTCTCGTTTCAGCTTGGTCTCTTCGTCCGAGGTGGTGACGGCGTCGAAGCCAGCGCCCACCACGGCGCCGCCGGCCTTGGCCGCTCCGCCGACCACGGCGGCGCCGGTGCCGACCACCGCGCCGACTAGACAGCCTTGCAGCATCAGGGCGCAGGCGATGAGGGCGGACAGGGACGCGATACGGGTCATGATGAGACCTTAGCCTGCGCCACGCCTCTGCGGAACCAGTTTGCGACGTTGCCGCGCCACGGCCAAGGGCGATCCGTCCGCCCCCCAGCATGTGGCCTCGTCAACGGTCCAGCCGCGACCGAAATCGAGCATCCGGAACTCGAAAAACGCCCAGCCGTCCGGGGCCGTCTTCGGCGTTGGGTCGGCCAGGATGTCGTAGCGCAGGTCCACGGTCGTCATCGGCGGCGGGAGGCTGAAAGCGGTCCAGGCCGGCGGATAAAGAGCATCCAGCAGATAGCAAAGTCCGTCAGCGTCCAGGGGCTGCCCGCCCTTCAGGCGCATCCAGAGACGTTCGACCACCGGCCGCCCCTCATTGCCGCCCAGGATGAACGGGCCGCCGTCGAAGCGATAGTCCACGTGCTGGGAGAAGCGCGGGGCCATCGGCCCGCTGATGTCGCCCGACGGCTCTTCAAGCCGGTGCAGCGGCGGAGCGGAGGCCAGCGGCGCCAGCGGGTTCGCCTCCGCCGCGTCCACGCCCCAGGTGGCGGTGGCGTGATGGGTCAGGCGCTCGCCCTGTCCGGCCTCGACGGCGGAATAGGCCACGGTGCGGCCCCCGCGCAGCAGACGCGGCCGAAAGCTCATCGGCGCCTCGAACTTCGCCGCCGCCAGATACTGGACCGACAGAGTGCGCAGCGGCGCCTCGATCGCCAGGCCCTCACGCATGGCCTTGGCGCACAGGGCGGCGAGCAGGCCGCCGAACGGAAAGCCGGCCTCGGGCGGGGCGCCGATCGGGCCGTTGGAGAAGTCGCCGGACAGATGGGCGGAAAGGCCCTGGTCGAATGTCAGGGCGCGGGCGTAGGCGTCGGTCATGAGCCTCTTCTGGCAAGAAGGACGGGCGAAAGGCCAGCCCTTCGCCCGCCAAAGTCGGGAATGCGCGGCGCCTGTGGCCCAGGTGCGTTGCCAAACAAGACTGACTGACTCCGTTTGCATTGGCAACCCACTTGCCAAACCCCTGACGCAGGGTCACTTTCCAGCCATGGGACGCACAGCCGACTACAGCCGCCAGAGCTGCTCCATCGCCGCGACGCTGGAAGTGATCGGCGATCCGTGGACGTTGCTGGTCATCCGCGACGCCTTCAACGGCGTCAGCCGCTTCGAACAGTGGCAGGAGCGGCTGGGCGTGGCCCGCAACGTCCTGGCGTCACGGCTGAAGACCCTGGTGCAGCATGGCGTGCTGGAGCCGCGCGCCTATTCCCTGCGCCCGCCGCGCAACGAATATGTCCTGACCCCCAAGGGCAAGGATCTCTACGCTGTGCTGGTGACCCTGCACGCCTGGGGCGAAAAGCACGTCTACGGCGGCACGGATTCGGGCGTGACGATGACCCACAAGACCTGCGGCGAACGGCTTCAGCCGCGCATCGCCTGCGGCTGCTGCGGCGAGATGGTCAAGCCGCGCGAGGTCCAGCTGGACTGGGCCGCCGACCGCCCGACTGTGGGCGACGTCATGCCCCGCGAAGAAGCGGCCTGATCGGCTCGGGGCGTCAGAACACCCCGACGGCTCCATCGGCCCAGATCAGCACAACCGCCAACAGGATCACGCCGGCCGCGAAAAGACGGGCGTTACGGTTCGGCAGCTTCCGCACCGCCAACTCCGCCGCCAGGCCCGCACCGACCAGCAGCACGCCGGCGAAGGCGAAGTCGTAAGCGGTCCAGGCCACCTCGCGGGTGAACAGCATCGCCGCCAGAGGAGCCATCAGCAGCAGCCCGATGGCGGCCCACAGAGCGACGCGCCATAGGGCCAAGGCTGAACGCGCGGGCTTGACGGTCACCATCATGGCTTCTCCTTGCGACCGCCATGATGCGCCTGTTTCGGGCGGGGTGGAAGAAGGCCGGTCAGCCGATCCCGGCCCTTTGCAGCACAGGAACCACGATGTCCTCCTCGTCGTCGAGGTGGCGGTTCAAGGGGGACTGGGCGGCGTCCAGCGTGTCGGCCAGGCGCAGGGCGGCGTCGGCGGCCGGGCTTCCTGAGCGCACGGCCTGGTGCAGCGCATTCCCGGTCGCGGCCAGCGCCTCGAGGTGCGCATGGATGGCGTCATGGTCGCGGTCCAGCAGGTCGAGCGCGGGCTGAAGGCGCGTGTCGAGGCGGCGGAACTGCGGGAAATAGTGACCAGTCTCGATCCGGTGATGGCCGTCGAGATGCTGCAGGAAGCCGGAAAGAACGGGCAGGGCGCGGTCGTGGAAGCCGCGCGCATCGGCGCGGCCGGCCCGCAGATCGGACGCCCCGGCGGTCATCATCGCGGTCTCGCGGCGGAAGCCGTCGTGCATCTGCAGCCAGAAGCGGGCGAGATCCGACAACTGCGTGTCCGTCGCCCGGGCGCGGGGCAGGGACTGACACAGCGCGGCCATTTCCGGCGGCAGGCCCTGCCGCGCCGACAGGGTCCAGGGGTCAGACAACGGCGGTGGTCGCGGCGATGAAGCCGCCGCCCAGCAGGCGGTCGGGATCGACGGGATCGTACAGGGCGCAGGCCTGGCCGGGCGCCACGCCTTCCTCGCCCTGGTCGAAGACGACCTGCACGGCCTCACCGTCCATCCGCAACTGAGCGGGTGAGGGCTGGCGCGTCGAGCGGACGCGGGCCAGCACGGACGCGCCCTCGCGCGCGGCGTCGTGGATCGTGGGCTGGTCGCCCAGCCAGTTCATCTCTTCCAGCACCAGCGAGGCGGTCAGCAGGGCTTCGCGTGGGCCGACGACGACGCGGCGGGTTTCGGGCTCAAGCTTGGTGACGAACAGGGGCTCGCCCACGGCGACGTTCAGGCCGCGGCGCTGGCCGATGGTGTAGTCGGTGATGCCCGCGTGGGCGCCCAGGACGCGGCCGTCCATGTGCACGATCTCGCCGGCCTCGCGCCCTTGGGGCCGCAGGCGGTCGATCAGGGTGCGGTAGTCGCCGGACGGCACGAAACAGATGTCCTGGCTGTCCGGCTTGGCGGCGATGCTCAGGCCCAGCGAGGCGGCGACGCCGCGCACCTGGGGCTTTTCGAGGTCGGCCAGGGGGAAGCGCAGATAGTCCAACTGGTCGGGCGTCGTTGCGAACAGGAAGTAGGACTGGTCGCGCGAATGGTCGATCGCCTTGCGCATCTGGGCGCGGCCGTCCGGGCCCATCGCGCGGCGCACGTAGTGGCCGGTCGCCATGGCCTCGGCGCCCAGGTCGCGCGCGACGTCCAGCAGGTCGCGGAACTTGACTGTTTGATTGCAGCGGATGCAGGGCACGGGCGTCTGACCGCGCAGATAGCTGTCGGCGAACTGGTCGATCACGGCGTCGCGGAAGCGGCTTTCATAATCGAGAACATAGTGCGGAATGCCGATGGTCTCGGCCGCCAGGCGGGCGTCATGGATGTCCTGGCCCGCGCAGCAGGCGCCCTTCTTCTTGAGCGCCGCGCCGTGGTCGTAGAGCTGAAGCGTCACGCCGACGACGTCATAGCCCGCCTTGGCCAGCAGGGCGGCGACGACGGTGGAGTCCACTCCCCCCGACATGGCGGCGACAACGCGTGAACCCACGGGCAGGCCGACCGCCGCGCGCGCCGAGGCGATCGCCGCGTCCATGTCGTCCTGCGACGCCATGGGGGCGATGTCAGGGATGGGGCAAAGGTCCTCGGCCAGGGTCATGGCCCGCCATATAGTCCTGTCTCGGCGCGATTTCGAGGCATGCCCGAAAACGAGGAAGGCCGCCTCCTTTCGGAAGCGGCCCCTATCTCTCTGGCTTCAAGCAGCGCGAAGCGCGACCGGCGCTCCTATCAAGACCGATAGGTCTGGATGCGCGTGGTGCGCAGGCCCTGCATGCCCCACTTGTCGATCGCCTTCTGCCAGGCGAGAAATTCCTCGGCCGTCAGACGATAGCGTTCCAGGGCGTCGTCCAGGCTGATCAGACCGCCCTTCACGGCGGCCACGACCTCGGCCTTGCGACGAATGACCCAGCGGTCGGTGTTCGCCGGAGGCAGGTCGCGGAGCGTCAGGGGGGTCCCCGTCGGTCCGACCACGTACTGTTCGCCTTTGCTGTTAAGGCGTCGCTCTTGCAGCATGGGCTTAAGCCTCTCTCACCACCACTCTTGAGACAGAAGCTACGCCCGGCCCCTCTAAAGGCCGTTTAAGCGTCGTGGTGAAGGAAAACTGAATCACTTCCGTCACGCACGACCCCCCGGTGTTGTTGCTCAAGCGACGATTCCTTCGATTCAACGGCGACTTATCGCGTCACAGATCAGCGTTTGATGCTGATCAGTTCGGCCAGCATTTCGTCCGCGGTCGTAATGATCTTGGACGAGGCGGAATAAGCGCGCTGCGTGGTGATCAGGCCGGTGAACTCGGTCGAGAGATCGACGGTGGAGGCCTCCAGCTGGTTGGCGCCGATCAGGCCTGCGCCGCCCGTGCCCGCCGCCTTCAGGTTGAAGGTGCCGGACGCCTGGCTGACGCGGAAGGCGTTGCCCGTGGTCTCGATCAGGTTGTCCGGGCTGGGGAAGGTGGCCAGCGCCACCTGGGCGATGCGGCGCATCACACCGTTGTCGAAGATGGCGGTGACAAAGCCCTGCTCGTCGATCTTGACGTCGGTCAGATTGCCGAAGGCGGTGCCGTTGGTCAGGGTCGCCTGCACCACCGAGGCGCTGTCGTATTGGGTCAGGCCGCCGGCGGCCGCCGTCAGGTCGAAGTTGAGCGTCTGCTCGGCGATGCCTAGGCCGTCGGCCCACTTGAATTCGCCTGCTGCGGGCGCACCCGAGTTGGAGCCGCCGAAGGTCAGGACCGCAGCCGACGGGTCATCGAACAGGGCGGCGCCGCCCAGCGCCTGCATGGCCGCGGTGTCCAGGCGACCGTCCTGGGTGAAGGCGACGATGCCGGTCTTGATCTGCCCGTTCGCCAGGCCGCCGCCGCTCTCGATGTCCGACGCCGGGATGGCGCGGACCTCGGCGTACCACTGATTGGGCACGTCGCTCTTGAGGAAGGAGATGGCGATGTTGCGCTGGCCGCCCTTGGAATCGGACACGGGGACGGTGAGTTCGAAATCGGCCTTCACGCCGGTTCCGGTCTCGGCGTTCCACATGGCCATGGAGTTGGTCGCCGGATCGTAGGTGCCGTTCTGCACGGCGGCCGACAGGGCTTGGCTGGAGCGCAGGTTGGCGTTCAGCTGAACGCGCGTGGTGGCCTCGGCCGTCCCGCCGACCGAGCCGACGTTGATGGTGCGCAGGCGAGACAGGTCCGACGGGTCAGTGGCGATGTCGCCATTGGCGTCCACGGGCCAGCCCTGGAGATAGAGGCCGGCGGTGTTCTTCAGATAGCCCAGGTTGTCGACCCGGAAGGCGCCGGCGCGGGTGAACAGGCGGGTGTCGGTGACCCCGACCTCTTCGGCCTTGTCGGTGACCACGAAGAAGCCGTTGCCGGAAATGCCCAGATCGGTGCTGGTTGAGCCGCGCTGCAGCTGGCCGTTCTGGCTGGTGTAGTGGCGTGCGCTGGCCAGCACGCCGCCCGCGGAATAGCCGGTCCCGGTGGTCTGGCTGTTGACCACGGTCTGGAACTCGGCGGCCGAGCGCTTGTAGCCGATGGTGTTCACGTTCGCGATGTTCTGAGAGATCGCGGCGAGGGCGGCGGAGTTGGCGGTCAGGCCGGAAACGCCGGCCATCATGGCGCTGTTGATGCTCATGGCGATAAGCTCCTTAGGACAGCAGTTTGAAGGGATTCAGGGCCGAGGCGATGGAGCTCATCAGGCTCGGGTCGTCGTCGTCCGGGGACGTCGGGGCGGCGGCCTGTCGCGCCTCGTCCAGCGCGATCAGGCTGGACAGCGGCAGGATCGAGTTGCCGATCGTGGCGTAGGGTTGGCCATCGTAGAGTTCGACGCCGGTGATGCGGCCGCGGATCAGAACCTGGGCGTCGACGGCCTGGTCGGCCCCGGTCTTGGCGGCGACCTTCAGGGTGTAGACCCCGTCGGGCGCATCGCCGCCGGCCGTGGTCTTGCCGTCCCACTTGAAGTCGTGGACGCCTGTGGTCTTGGACGGCGCGTCGCCCGACCAGACGACCTTGCCGGCGCTGTCCAGCACCTGCAGCGTCGCGGTCGCCGCATTGGCGCCCAGCTCGTAGCTCCAGCTGGCCTGACCGTTCTCGAGCTTGGTCGCGCCCCAGACGGCGGTGGCGTCCTTGCCGATGTAGTTGGCCGCCCCGACCAGACCGCCGCCCTGTTGGGCCGACAGCAACCCCTTGAGCAGGTCGTTGGTCAGAAGCTGCTGCTCGACGCCCGCCATCTGGGTCAGCTGCGCGGTGAACTGATTGGAATCCACCGGCGAGAGCGGATCCTGGTTCTTCAACTGCGCGGTGAGCAGACTCAGGAAGGTCTCAAAGTTGGAAGCGAGCATGCCCGTCCCGGCGTTGATCCGGTTCGTGGCCGTATTGGTGGAAATGGCATCGACCATGGGTCAGACCTTCAGATCGACGCCGCGCGGCGTCAGCGAAAGGGGCGTCCAGGCGGAGGCCGGAACGGCGTCATCCTCAGCGCCCCGGGAGGCGCGGGCGGAGAAGGCGGAGGCGCGCTCGCGGCGCTGGTCGAACATCTGGCCCGAGCCGGCCTCGCGTTCCGAGAAGTCCAGCGCGTCGTGGGCCAGCTGGAAGCCGGCGTCCTGAAGCTGGCGGCGCAGTTCGTCTGCCCGGCCACGCAGATCGGTGGCGGCGGCCGGATTGTCGAACGCCAGGCGGGCGGCCAGGCGCCCCTCGGAGTCGATATCCAGCTTCACGTCCACACGCCCCAGGTGCTCGGGGGTCAGCACCATGTCGAAACGGGTCGAACGGCCTTCCAGGCGTCGTACGATCTGGGCGGCGATCTGGGCCGTGGTCTCGATGGCGACGCGCGACATCTGAGACAGGCCGAGGTCGCGCGTGGGCTCGGCGGCGGACGTCTCGAGGGTCGAGCCTGCCGAGGCCGGCGGCGCGTCCGGCGCCAGCGGGGCCGGGGCTGCGGGTCTGGCCTCGCTCGCCACCGGTGGCGCGGACTTGTTGGGTGCAGCAGCAGCAGTAGCGGCGGCGGCCGTCGTCGCGTTGTCAGAGGTCTTGGGAGCGGTCGGGGCGGCGTCTGCTGACCCGGGGTCCGACGATTGAGCGGCGGGGGTCTGACCCGCCTGCGAAGGCGCTGCGGCGGAAAGACTGCGCCCCCGGTCGGCCGACGCGGCGTTGCCGGCCACGACGGGCGCCTGCGCGCCGTCATCGGCCGGGCCGGACTGGGAGGCGAGGTCGGGATCCTGCCCATCGGTCGTGGCCTCGTCGGCCGCTTCCGGCGAGAGGATCGGCGCCGCGGCGGGGCGCGCCATCGCGGCGAGCATGGCGGGGCCCTGCGTCGCCGCAGGCTGGGCGCCGGCCGTGGCCAGGCCGGCGAGCAGCGCCGGATCAGCCTGCGGATCGGGTTCGGGCGAGGGGGGCGTGGCGTCGCCTGTGGCGTCCCCGTCCGCCGCCGCGTCCAAGTCCAGATCAACGATCGGCTCGGCATTAACTGTGGCCGCCTGATCCGCCGGCGGCGTCTGCGCCTCCAGATCGAATGCGATGCCCTGACCAGCCGGAGATGTATCCATCGCCACCGGCCGAGGCGGGGCGTCGGCCGCTGACGTTTGTCCGACCTGCGCGTTGGCCTGGTTGAGCAACAAAGAAAAGACGCCAGGCTCAACGGCGCCGCCGTCGCCGCTGGGGACGGAAACGCCGACGGAGGGCGTGAAGGCTGACAGGACGGCGGCGGACATTCGGCAGGCGATCTTCATGCTGGACGCTGCGGCGCCTGCTGCGCCCAAGGGTTCGGCGTCCTCGTCGCAAGCGCCGGGCCAAGCGCCGCGCGGACAGCAAAACATTGTTTGAACGTGCTTTTGTCGTGTGCGTCTCTTGGAGACTAGCCCCGTCGGCGGCCAAACTTGCCGCGCTTCGGCCGCTTTTTGCCCAGCCGGAGCCGCCGGTCAGAGCGATTTGCCGAAGTGGTCCGGCTTTTGCGCGCCTGCTTGGTTATGGAACAAGCGCGAACCGCGATGTCCTTTGAAAACAACATGTTGGCGCGCGCCCCTATCGCGTGCGCCGGGCAAAAAACGCGCGTCGGACGGCAAGGTCTGCCGGGCGCAGCCTTAACGGAGGCCCGCGCATGTCGCTGAACGCCATCCTGAACATCGCCACCACGGGGATGCAGACGGCCCAGACCCAGCTTCGCGTGGTCTCGGACAACGTCTCCAACGTCAACACGCCCGGCTATGTCCGCAAGATCGCGGACCAGAACACCCTGACGACCATGGGCGTGGGCTCTGGCGTCGAAGTGGCGCGCATTCGTCTGGCCACCGATCGCTTCCTGCAGGCCGCGGCGATGAACGCCGGCGCCGAGGCCGGGCGCCAGGGCGTTCGCTATGAGCTGTACGACCGCATTCAGTCGCTGTTCGGCGACCCCGGCGGCGACAGCGGCTTCTTTTCCCAGATCGACAGTCTGTTCTCGACCTTCGCCGCCGCGGCCGAGAACGCCGGCTCGCCCTCCCAGCGCCAGAGCGCCATCTTCGCCACCCAGGCCGCTTTCGACGAGGCGCGTCGCATCGCCACCCAGATCCAGTCGGTGCGCGAGGACGCCGACGGCCGCCTCCAGAGCGCGGTCGAGCGGGCCAACGGGCTGCTGGAGCAGATCGAGGCGCTGAACAAGGAGATCGCGCGCGCCACAGTGTCGGGCGGCGACGCCACCGGCGCCGAGTCGGCCCAGGGCCGCCTGCTGTCCGAGCTGTCGCAGATCATGGACATCCGCACCCAGGTCCGCTCGGTGGGCGGGGTCACGGTGCGCACGGCGGGCGGCGCCCTGCTGGCCGGCGACGGCCATGCGACGCTGGAATACAACCGCGCCGGTGCGGTCAACACCGAGACCGCCTTCAACGAAATCTGGCTGAACGAGCCCGGCGGGCTGAAGCGTCAGCTGATGGACACGGTCACCTCGGGCGAGATCAAGGGCCTGTTGGATCTGCGGGACGTGGATGCGCCGCAGGCGGCCGAGCGGCTGGGCGAGCTGATGACACGGCTGGCCGACGAACTGAACCGCGCGCACAACGCCAGTTCCGCCGTGCCCGCGCCCCAGACCCTGACCGGACGCAATGTCGGCCAGAGCCTCCAGAGCGCCATCGCCGACTTCTCGGGCGAAACTACGATCGCCGTGGTCAACGCCCAGGGCGTGGTCCAGGCCCGCGCCGACATCGTCTTTTCGGGCGGGACCATGACGGTGAACGGCGCGGCTGCGACGCCCGCTGATTTCCTGACCGTGCTGAACAGCCAGCTTGGCGGCGCGGCGACCGCCAGCTTCGTCGGCGGCAAGCTGTCGATCACGGCGGCCGGATCGAACGGCGTCGCCGTCGCCGACGGCCAGCCGGCGTCGAACAAGGCCGGGCGCGGCTTCTCGCACTACTTCGGTCTGAACGATCTGGTCAGCACCGATCGACCCGCGCTGTACGACCTGGGTCTGACCACGGCCTCGCCGCACGGCTTCACGGCGGGCGAGACCCTGACCTTCCGCTTCACCGCCGAGACGGGGGCCAAGCTGCGCGATATCAGCGTCGAAATCCCGCCCGGCGGCTCGGTGGGTGACCTGCTGAACGCGCTGAACAGCCCGGCCTCGGGCGTCGGTCAGATGGGGACCTTCACCCTGGACCCGGCCACCGGCGGCGTGCGCTTCAACGCCTACGGCAGCCCCCCGCCGACCATGAGCGTGCTTGAGGATCGGACCACCCAGGTTCCGTCCGGCGTGTCGCTGACCGAGCTGTTCGGCATCGGCGGCGGCGTGCGGGCGTCGCGCGCCGACGGCTTCACGGTGCGCGGCGACATCTCGTCCAGCCCCGCCAAGCTTGCCCTGGCGCAGCTGGATTTGAACGCGGCGGCCGGCGCTTCGGCCCTGTCGGCCGGCGATGGACGAGGCGGCCGCGCTCTGGCCGACGCGGGGACCATCAACGCCTTGTTCGGTGCGGCCGGCGGGTCGTCGGGCGGGTCCATGTCGGTCAGCCGCTACGCCGCCGAGCTGTCCGGCGACATCGGCGGGCGAGCCGCCGCCGCCAAGGGCCGCCGCGACAACGCCATCGCGCTGGCCGGCGAGGCCTCTGCTCGCCAGGTGGCCCAGGAAGGCGTCAATCTGAACGAGGAGCTGGTGCTGATGACCACCTATCAGCAGGCCTTCAACGCCTCGGCCCGCCTGATTCAGGCGGCCACGGAAATGTATGATGTTCTGATCGGGATCGTTCGCTGATGCGTGTCTCCACCTACGGCTCCTACCAGACGGCGCTGCTCGATCTCATGAGCGCCCAGGCGCGCGGCGAGGACGCCAACCGCCGCGTCTCCACCCAGAAGAACGCCACAGATCTGGTCGGCTTCGGCCGACAGTCCGAGACGCTGACGGCGCTCAAGTCGTCTCAGGCCCGCATACAGGGCTTCATGGACGTCGGGCAGGCGGTCAGCGCCCGGTTGGATGCCCAGAACCTGTTCATGGGCCGCTTGGCCGAGGGCGTGCAGGGCGCACGCGAAGAGATCGCCAATGCCCTGGGAGCCGGCCGGGTCGAGACGCTGATGTCGGCGCTGGAGACACAGTATCAGTCCGCCCGCGAAGGCCTGAACGGCAAGCATCAGGGCCTTTATCTGTTCGCCGGGGGGCGGGTGGATCAGGCTCCGCTGGCGGCGGCGAACCTGACGGACCTGGCGGCGTCCGCGAATCCGTTCGGCAATGACCAGATCCGCCAGACTTCCCGCATCGACGAAAGCACGACCATCCAGACGGGTTTCCTGGCCGGTGATCTGGGCGCGCGTGGATTGAATGTGATGGCCCAGATCCAACGCTACCAGCAAGGCTTGCCCGCCGTCATCGACGGCCAGACTTTCACGCCCGCCGGCGCCGACACGATCGCCGGCAAACCAACCGCCGAGGTGGAGACCTTCCTGAAGGCGGCGATGAGCGAGCTGGATCGCGCCTTCGCGGAAGTCACCGACCAGACCGCCATCAACGGCGGCATGCAGAACCAGGTCGACCGCTCGATCGCCGCGCAGGACGATCAGCGCATCGCTCTGGAGGAACTGGTCGGATCGAAAACCGACGCCGACATGGCCAAGGCGATCACCGATCTGCAGATGGCGCAGGTCGCAATCCAGGCCTCGGCCCAGGTGGTCAGCCAGCTGAGACAGACCTCGCTGCTCGATTATCTTCGCTAAGCGGCTGAAAGAATAAAGGCTACGCTGGACGGGCTGATCTCACTGGAACATAGTGAGAACATATGGCCCAGATCGAACTCAGGCGAAAGCTCTCCATACTGGCGGACGCCGCCAAATATGATGCGTCCTGCGCCTCGTCAGGCACGAGCAAGCGCAACTCGGTCGGCGGCAAGGGCGTAGGCTCCACCGAAGGCATGGGCATCTGCCACGCCTACACGCCGGACGGGCGGTGCGTCAGCCTGCTGAAGATACTGCTGACCAACTTCTGCATCTACGACTGCGCTTATTGCATCAATCGATCGTCTTCCAACGTCGAGCGGGCGCGCTTCTCGATCGACGAGGTCGTGGAGCTGACGCTGAACTTCTACAAGCGCAACTATATCGAGGGGCTGTTCCTGTCGTCCGGCATCATCCGCTCGGGCGACTATACGATGGAGCAGATGGTCGAGGTGGCGCGGCGCTTGCGCGAGGACCACGATTTTCGCGGCTACATCCATCTGAAGCTGATTCCCGAGGCGGATCAGCGGCTGATCGATCTGGCCGGGCTGTACGCGGACCGTCTGTCGGCCAACATCGAGCTGCCGCGCGACGAGGCCCTGAGCCGGCTGGCCCCGCAGAAAGATCCGGGCGTCATCCGCAAGGCGATGGGTCAGGTGCGGCTGGGCGTCGAGGCGGCCCGGCCGGCGAAGGCGGATCGCGCCAAGCCGCCCAAGTTCGCGCCGGCGGGTCAGTCGACCCAGCTGATCGTGGGCGCGGATGGCGCGCCGGACACCGAGATTCTGGACCGCTCTTCGGCGCTTTACGGCGGCTATGGTCTGCGCCGGGTCTATTATTCCGCCTTCAGCCCGATACCAGATTCCAGCGCGGCCCTGCCGCTGTCCAAGCCGCCCTTGATGCGCGAGCATCGGCTGTATCAGGCGGACTGGCTGATGCGCTTTTACGGCTTCTCCGCGCCCGAGATCGGGGCGGCGACGACGGACGGCATGCTGGACCTGGCGATCGATCCCAAGCTGGCCTGGGCGCTGAACGAGCGGGCCCAGTTTCCGGTCGATGTGAACCGCGCGCCACGCGAGATGCTGTTGCGGGTGCCGGGTCTGGGGGTGAAGTCGGTCAACCGGATCGTGTCGGTGCGGCGCTGGCGCACTCTGCGTCTCGAGGACGTGGGCCGGCTGACGCGGTCGGTGGAGAAGATCCGGCCCTTCATCACGGCGTTGGACTGGACGCCCGGCGGTTTGACGGACGCAGCCGACCTGAAGCTGAAACTGACGCCTGCGGCCAAGCCGGTGCAGCTGAGCCTGTTCTGATGGCGACCGCCTGGCTGGACGGCGAGACGGACTTCGACGGCTGGCGCCAGGCCGCGCGCCGCTTTCGGCTGGAGGGCGTGACGCCGGCCGAGGCGCGGTTCGCCGTGCGGGGCGCAGCGGGGCAGGGAAGCCTGTTCGACACGTCCCCACCGCCGCCGACAGAAGTCGCGCCAGGCGGAGAGCTGCGTGTCCCCAAGGACTTTGTCGATCTTGCGCGCGAGGTGATCCTGCATCGCGCGGAGGATCGGTTCGATCTGCTCTATCGCCTGCTGTGGCGGTTGGGCGACGAACCAGATCTGATGAAGGTCGCCTCAGACATCGACGTCTGCGAGGCGCTGGAGCGCGCCAAGAACGTCAGCCGCGCCAGCCACAAGATGAAGGCCTTCGTGCGCTTTCGCCGAATGGAGGACGAGACCGGCGAGGCCTGGGTCGCCTGGTTCGAGCCGGCGCATCGCGTGGTCGAGAAGACCGCGCCCTTCTTCCAGCGGCGCTATGCGAATCTTCGCTGGTCGATCCTGACGCCGGACGGCTGCGCCTTCTGGGACGGCGAGGCCCTGACCTACGGCCCGCCCGCGACGCGCGACATGGCTCCAGCCGACGACGAGGTCGAGGAGTTCTGGAAGACCTATTACGCCTCTACCTTCAATCCCGCCCGGTTGAAGATGAAGACAATGCAGGGCGAGATGGCCAAGCGCTACTGGAAGAACCTGCCCGAGGCCGCGCTCATCCCGGAACTGGCGGCGCGGTCGGCGGTTCGGACCGAGGCCATGGTGTCTGCTCCTGCCCCAGAACCCAACGCCCGCCTGGCCAAGGCGACCGCGCCGATCCACGAACGCGGGCCGGCAGACGGCCTCGTCGCCTCCAGTCTCGCCGAACTTGAGAGAGGGGTGCAGGGGTGTCGGCGCTGTCCGCTTTGGCGGGACGCGACCCAGGGCGTGTGCGGCGAAGGTCCGCGCCAGGCGGCGCTGATGGTGGTGGGCGAACAGCCGGGCGATCAGGAGGACCTCGCCGGTCGGCCCTTCGTCGGACCGGCGGGGCAGGTGTTCAATGCGGCGTTGGAAGAGGCCGGCATCGACCGCGCCGACGTCTACGTCACCAACGCCGTCAAACACTTCAAGCACGAGCCGCGCGGCAAGCGCCGGCTGCACAAGACGCCGAACGCCGGCGAGGTCACGGCCTGCCGCTGGTGGCTGGATCAGGAGCGCGGGCTGGTGAAACCGCGCGTGGTTCTGGCGCTGGGCGCGACCGCCGGGCTGGGCGTGCTGGGCCGCAAGCCGGCGGTGACGAAAGAGCGGGGCCAACCGTTGGCGCTGGAGGGCGGCGCGGCGGCGCTTCTGACCGTCCATCCGTCCTATCTGCTTCGACTTCCGGACGCCGAAGCCAGGACGCGCGAACGCGCCTTGTTCATACGCGACCTCAAGCGCGCCAAGGCTCTGCTTTGATGGGCGGATTTACGCCGCGATCTTGAACGATTACGGCTCAGCTGCGTTCAACGGCTCGTAAAGCCTCGGGGGGCGAATGGCCACGGCGGATTATCGGATCGAGGAGGACGGCGGATCGGGCGCGCGCCTTGTCCTGACCGGCGACTGGACCACGACGGGTCTGGGCCGTACGCCTGCACGTCTTGAGAAGGATGCAGGCGACCGAGCTTTCTCGGGCCTGGACCTTTCGGACTTGGATCGTTTCGACACCGCCGGCGCCTTGGCGCTGGTCAAGGCGTCGCGCGGCGGCTTGCCCGACGGCGCCTTCGACAGCCGGCCAGAGGCGGGCCGCATCTACGCCATGGTCGAAAAGCTGGACCGCGAGGCTATCGCCGCGCCGCGCGAGGCTAACGCCTTCGTGCGCACCTTCGCCAAGATCGGCCGCGGCGTGTACGACTTCGGCCAGGAGCTGCTGCTGTCGCTGGCCTTCCTGGGCCGGCTGATCACCGCCGTCGGCTCGGCCGCCAAGAACCCTCGACGCATTCGCTGGGCCGCATGGTTCAGTCAGGCCGAGCGAGCCGGTCTGGACGCCATTCCGATCATCGCGGTGACCAACTTCTTCATCGGGGCGGTCATCGCCTTCCTGGGCGCCAATCTGTTGAGCCAGTTCGGCGCGTCCGTTTTCACCGTGCAGCTGGTGGCCGTGTCTGTGCTGCGCGAATTCGCCGTGGTCATAACCTCGGTCCTGCTCGCCGGCCGGTCGGCCTCGTCCTTCGCCGCAGAGATCGGCTCGATGCGGATGAACCAGGAAGTCGACGCCATGCAGGTGATGGGCGTCAACCCGTTCCAGGCTCTGGTCATTCCGCGTCTGGCCGCGATGGTGATCATGCTGCCGCTGCTGACCTTCGTCGGCATACTGGCGGGCCTGTTCGGCGGGGCGCTGGTGGCGTGGAGCCAGCTGGCCTACGGCCCGGCCTTCTTCATCCAGCGCATCGCCGAGGATCCGATGATGGGGACCCATCTGATGGTGGGAATGGTCAAGGCGCCCGTTTTCGCCGTGGTGGTGGCCGCTATCGGCTGCCGGCAGGGGATGTCTGTGGCCGGCGACGTCGAGAGCCTGGGTCGTCGGGTGACCTCGGCTGTGGTGCAGGCCATCTTCGCCATCATCTTCCTCGACGCCGTCTTCGCGCTGATCTTCCTGGAGTTGAACCTGTGACGGCGCCGGATCCTGTGGACACCAAGGCGGCTTACGAAGTCGCCGGCCGGGACGGCGAGGCGCTGATCCAGGTCGAGGGCCTGCTGAGCCAGTTTGGCGAGCAGGTCATTCACGAGAACCTCGATCTGACGGTCGAACGTGGGCAGGTGCTGGGCGTGGTCGGCGGCTCGGGCACCGGCAAGACGGTGCTGCTGAACACCATCATCGGCCTGAAGCAGCCCGAGGGCGGGAGCATCCGCCTGTTCGGCCACGACACCGCCGACATGACCAAGGATCAGGCCGCCGAAATCGAGCGCCGCACCGGCGTGCTGTTCCAGCAGGGCGCACTGTTCTCTTCGCTCAGCGTGCTTGAGAACGTCGCCTCGCCCCTGGTGGAGCACACCACGATGTCCAAGTCGGACATCCGCGAGTTGGCCGAGATGAAGATCGCCATGGTAGGCCTGAAGCCCGAGGCGGCGTTCCTGAAGCCCGCCGAGCTTTCGGGCGGCATGCGCAAGCGCGTCGGCCTTGCCCGAGCCCTGGCCCTGGATCCGGAACTGCTGTTCCTGGACGAGCCGACGGCGGGCCTGGATCCGATCGGCGCCGCCGCCTTTGACGAACTGATCCGAAATCTTTCGGACGATCTTGACCTCACGGTCTTCATGATCACCCACGACCTCGACAGTTTGTACGCCATCTGTGACCAGGTGGCCGTGCTGGCCGACAAGCGTGTCGTGGAAAAGGCCACGGTTCGGGAACTGGAGCGTTCCGACCATCCGTGGATCAAGGAATACTTCCTGGGGCCGCGCGGTCGCGCCGCCACCAAGACTGCCGCTTGAGGAGAGCGGGACATGGAAAGAGACGCCCATTACGCCGCCGTCGGCATCACCACCGTCGCCCTGTTGCTGGCGCTGGCTGTGTTCAGCATCTGGCTGGCGCGCCTTCAGTTCAACAGCGAGTACGACGTCTATGACATCGTCTTCTACGGCCCCGTGCGCGGTCTGTCGGAGGGCGGCGAGGTGCATTTCAACGGTATCCGCGTCGGCGAGGTGACCAATCTGAACCTGGATCCGAACAAGGGCGATCAAGTGATCGCCCGTGTCCGGCTGAACGGGACCACGCCCGTGCGCGTGACCTCGCGCGCCCAGCTGGAGCCGCAGGGCATCACCGGCCTGAACTACATCCAGATCACGGCCGGCTCGCCTGAAAGCCCGCTGCTGAAAGCGCAGTACCCTGAGAATGTCGTGCCGGTGATTCAGAGCCAGCCGTCGCCGATCGCCGAACTGCTGAGCGGTTCGGGCACGGTGCTGGCCCAGACGGTCGACGCCCTGAACCGGGTCAACCGCATCCTGTCGGACGACAACATCCGCTCCTTCTCAACCAGTCTGAAGAACGTCGAGTCGCTGTCCAACGAACTCGAGGCCCGCAAGGGAATGTTCCAGCAGCTGGAGCAGGCGGTCACCCGCGCCAACAGCGCCGTGGCTGAGTACGAGCGGCTGGGCGTCAGCGCGCGTGAGTTGGTCGAGAATGACGGCCGCCGCGCGGTGGCGAACATCGAGCAGGCGACCCAGCAGGCGCAGCAGGCGATCGCTTCGATCAACCGGACGGCCACCAATCTGGAAGGTCCGCTGGGCGATCTCGGTTCGCAGGGCTTGCCGCAGCTGATGCAGGCCATTCAGGGCCTGGAAAGCGCCACCCGTTCGCTGGAAGGTCTCGTCGACGAGGTCCGCTCCAGTCCCCGTGACTTCATCAGCCGCGCGCCGGCCAAGGAAATCGAGGTGCAGCCGTGAACCGTTCGCTTCTGATCGCGGCCGCCGCCGCTCTGCCGCTGCTGTCGGGCTGCGCCCTGCTGTCCTCGCCAGATCCGGTGCAGATGTACCATTTCGGCGGACAGGCGCCGGCCGAGGCGCGGGCGCCGATCGCTCAGCCCGTGGCCATGGGTCTGCGCCGCATAGAGATGCCCCAAGCCGCTCGCACCGACCGCCTCGTCGGCGTGACGGGGTCTGAGGTCGCCTACATCAAGGGCGCGCGTTGGGTTTCGCCGGCGGACGACCTCTACACCGAGGCTCTGGAGAACGCCTTCGCCGCTCGGGCGCAGCGCGTTCGTCTGGTGGGGCCGCGCGAGCTGACCACGGCCGAGCGCAGCCTGGACGTCGACATGCGCGCCTTCGAGGCTCGCTATGACGCCCCCGGCGCCGCGCCGTCGGCCGTCATCACGGCGCGGGCTCAGATCCTGAGCCGCGAGGACCGGTCGGTGGTTGCGGAGCGGACCTTTTCGGTCTCGCGCCCGGCGAGCGAGAACCGCGTGTCGGCCATCGTCCAGGCGTTCGAAGCCGCGACGGCGGACATTAACGCCCAGATCGTCGACTGGGCCGACCAGAACGCGGGCTGACCTCAGGCCGCCAGGCGCCACTCGGGCTGGACGGGGGCGGGCGTGTGGAACTCGTCCCATAGAGCGTCCTCGTCCGCATAGCGCGCGCTGGCGGCCGAAGAGATGACGTCGATCACCTGCTCTTCCTGGCGGTCCCAGATGACGGCCAGGTCGCTTGCGCCCGACGGGTCGCAAGGGACGATCAGGTAGCGGTCGGAGAGGGCGGCGCGGGCCATGGTCTGAACTCCTGAAGCGGTTTGCCTCTTGTCGATGAAGACAGGATGCGACAGCATTGCGCCAGTTTCGGACGTAGCCCTGTGGAGAAGTCGTGCGGCACGACAAGGCGGCCATGGTCATCGAATTGGCGCGAGCCCTTGCCGGCAGCGCCGAGGGGCTCACGCTTGACGAAATGGCGCGCGCCATGGGCGTCGGCCGCCGCACGGCCGAGCGGATGCGCGACGCCGTCCTGGCGCTGTTCCCGCAAACGGAGGAAATGTCGGATCCGCCGACCAAGCGCTGGCGCATCCGGGGCGGCCTGTCCGCCTTCGAACAGGCGCCGACGGCCGTCGAGATGGTCGAGCTGGCCCGGGCCGCCCAGTCTCTGCGCGCCTCGGGAGAACCGGCGCGGGCGGCGGCGCTGGAAGCGCTCGAGCGCAAGGTCAGGGCGGCCATGCGCTCCACGACGCTGAACCGCATGGCGCCCGATCTGGAGGCCCTGGTGCGGGCGGAGACCATCGCCGTTCAAGCCGGCCCACGCCCCTCGGCGGACGAAGCCATGCTGGCCGAGATCCGCGGCGCCCTGCTGGCGCAAAGGCCGCTCGGCTTCGTCTATTCGCGGCCGGGGGCGGAGCCTCGACGGCGCAGCGTGACGCCCTGCGGCGTAATGTTCGGCCGGGCCAACTATCTGGTCGCCGCCGACCGCGACAGCGGCCGCATCCAGACCTTTCGCCTGGACCGGATGAGCGGTGTCGAAGCGGGGGAGGGCATGGCCGTCCCGCCCGCCGATTTCGACCTGGGCGTTTTCGCCAGCCAGTCGTTCGGCATCTATCAGGATCAGGTCGAGGACGTGGTTCTGCGCATCTCGCCCGAGGGCGCGGCCGAGGCGCGGGCTTGGCGCTGGCACCCGACCCAGACCGTCGAGGATCAGGCCGACGGGGCGGTGATCGTGCGCTTTCGGGCGTCCGGAATGCGCGAGCTGGCCTGGCATCTGTTCAGCTGGGGCGATCAGGCGGCCATCGTCGCGCCGGAGCGGCTCAAGGCGGTCATGGCGGCGGAACTGGCGGCCGCCACACGCGCTTTGGACGCCGCTGGCGCATGACGCATGTTCAGCAGACAGCGTCAGCCGTGGAGATGCACGCATGAAGACACGGCCCCTCGCTCTTTCCGCCCTGGCGCTGGCCGGCACGCTGGCCGCAGTAGCCGGTTGCGCGCCGTCGGGGTCGATGTCGAACGTTCGGCTGCCCACGTTCTCAGGCGTGGAAAGCCGCCCGACCGTAGTCAGCATAACGCGGGACGCAGAGGGGCGGTTCGAAGCAGTCTATGAACTGGACCGCGACGCTCAGGTCTGGGCGTTCCGCCGATCCAACCTGTCGCGAGAAGGCCGGCGGCCCTGGCGGCTGGATCAGTGGCGTGTCACCACACCGGGCGTGCGGCTGAGCCGTGTCGGTTTCTACGATGTGCTGACGGCCGAGACCGGCGGCCCCGTGCCCCGCCAGGTCCGCGTGGCCCTCACACCTGTCTCCGCTGATCTGGAGGCCGATTATGATCCGGCCCTGATGTTCTCGACCGGCGACATGGCGCTCTACACCGACCATTTCGACGTCATACCCTATGGCCGGCTGGCCGAGGTGCAGATCCTGCCCAGCGACCTGAACGAAGTCTCCACGCCCGGCTCCGGTCCTGTGGAGACGCGCTTCAGCGATGCGCGCGGACCGGTCCTGTTCCAGGGCGAGCGCGTGGCCGAGGCGGTCGGTCGCAACGCCGACACCTATGTGCTGTTCGGCGCGGCCGAGGCGACCGAGAGCCAGGGCGTGGCGGCCATCGTCGATCCGGGCCTGCCCGATTGGATCGGCGGCGAGCTGGAAACCTTCACGCCGCGCATCCTTGACTATTACGCCCGGCGCCTGGGCCCCAAGCCCGGCGCGACGCCGACCGTCATGGTCAGCTGGCGCGGCCCGTCCAGCGGCCGCAACAGCCTGGGCGGCAGCGTCATGAATGGGCTGATCGTCATGACCTTCGAGGGGTCGGGCCTGACCCGGGTCGACCCGTCGGCCATCGTGCGCTCGCGCTGGTTCATCGGCCACGAGGCGGCGCACTTCTGGCTGGGACAGGCCGTGCGCTATCAGTTCGCCCGCGACGCCTGGATCACCGAAGGCGGGGCCGACCTGATGGCCGTTCGAGGCCTCAAGGCGCTTGATCCGACCTACAACGCCCGCGCCGAGTTGCAGAACGAGGTCAACGATTGCACCCGGCTGGCCGTGCGGCCGGTGGCCGAGGCCGGCGATCGCGGCGAGCACCGGGCCTATTACGCCTGCGGGGCCGTCTTCGCCATGGCGGCCGAGGGAGCGCAGGCCCAGCGCGGCGGCGGAGACTATTTCGACTTTCTTCGGCCGCTGATCGAAGCCAACCGGCGGGACGGCGTGCTGACGCGCGAGGAATGGCTGTCGGCCCTGACGCGGATTTCGCGCGATCCGTCACTGCGCCTCGACATCGAGCGCCTGCTCGATCAGGGCGCGACCGATCCCGCCGCCGTCATCGCCCGCCTGTTCCAGCGGACCGGGGTGCCGCACCGGGTCGAGAGCGGACGGGTGACGCTGATCTAGCCTGCGGACCGCAGCCTAAAGCCGATCCTTGACCGCCTTGGCCACGGCTTCGGCGGTGATGCCGAATTTTTCGTACAGGACTTCGGCCGGCGCCGAGGCGCCGAAGCCGGTCATGCCGACGAAAGCGCCGTCCTCGCCGATGAAGCGCTCCCAGCCCTGCTTGATGGCCGCCTCGACCGCCACGCGCACCGTGCCGCGGCCGATGACCGAGGCCTGGTAGGCCGCGTCCTGCTGCTCGAACAGTTCGAAGCAGGGCACCGAGACCACGCGGGTCGGCACGCCGGCCGTCTCCAGCGCCTCGGCCGCCTTCAGGGCGATGGCGACTTCGGTGCCGGTGGCGAAAAGGGTGGCGCGCGCCTCGCCCGAGGCGGCCTTCAGCTCATAGGCGCCCTTCCTGGACAGGTTCTCGCCCGAGGCGGTCAGGCGCACGGCCGGCGTCTTCTGACGCGACAAGGCCAGCGCGGACGGCGTGGTCTTGGTCTCCAGCGCGATCTGCCAGCACTCCAGCGCCTCGACAGTGTCGGCTGGGCGATAGACGTTCAGGTTGGGAATGGCGCGCAGCGCGGCCAGATGCTCTACCGGCTGGTGGGTCGGCCCGTCCTCGCCCAGGCCGATCGAATCGTGGGTCAGCACATGAACCACCCGCACGCCCATCAGGGCGGCCAGGCGGATCGACGGGCGGCTGTAGTCCGAAAACACCATGAAGGTGCCGGCGTAGGGAATGACCCCGCCGTGCAGGGCCATGCCGTTCATCGCGGCGGCCATGCCGTGCTCGCGGATGCCCCAGTTGATGTAGCGGCCCTCATAGGTCGGGGCGTCGAAGATCGGGGTGTTCTTGACGAAGGTGTTGTTCGAACCCGTCAGGTCCGCCGAACCGCCGATCATCTCGGGGATGGCGTTGAACAGCACGTCCAGCGCCGCGCCCGACGACTGGCGCGTGGCCTGGGCCGGCTGGCTATCGACCAGGGCCTTCAACTCGGCCTCCAGGGCGTCGAAGGCGTTCGCCGGCAGGTCGCCGTTCATGGCGCGGGTGAAGTCGGCGGACTGGTCCGACGCCTCCAGGCGCGCCTCCCAAGCCTTACGCGCCTTGGCGCCGCGGCGGCCGACCTTGCGCCAGGCCTGTTCGATGCTCTCGGGCAGTTCGAAGGGATCGTGGGTCCAAGACAGGCCCAGCCGTGTGGCGGCGATCTCGGCGGCGCCCAGGGCCGCGCCGTGGGTCTTGTGGCTGCCTTCCATGGTGGCGGCGCCGCGGCCGATCTTGGTCTTGCAGGCGATCAGGGTAGGCTTGTCCTGGCGGGTCGCCCACTTCAGGGCGGCGCGCACGGCGTGGACGTCATGGCCGTCGACCGCCTTCACGGCCCAGCCCGCGGCCTTGAAGCGGCCCTTCTGATCCGTGCAGTCCGACAGGGACACCTTGCCGTCGATGGTGATGTCGTTGTCGTCCCACAGCACCGTCAGCTTGTTCAGGCGATAGCGGCCGGCCAGGGCGATGGCCTCCTGCGACACGCCTTCCATCAGGCAGCCGTCGCCGGCGATGACCCAGGTGCGGTGATCCACCAGATCCTCGCCATGGCGCGCCGCCAGATGGCGCTCGGCCATGGCGAAGCCCACGCCGTTGGCCAGGCCCTGACCCAGCGGACCGGTGGTCGTCTCGACGCCCGGCATATGGCCGTACTCTGGGTGACCGGCGGTCTTGGCGCCCCATTGGCGGAAGTTGGACAGCTCTTGCTTGGTCGCGTCCTTGTAGCCGGTCAGATGCAGCAGGGCGTAGATCAGCATCGAGCCGTGGCCGGCCGACAGGATGAAGCGGTCGCGGTCGTGCCAGTCGGGGCGCGAGGCGTCGAACTTCAGAAACCTGGAAAACAGCACCGTGGCGACGTCGGCCATGCCCATCGGCATGCCGGGGTGGCCGGACTTCGCCTGCTCCACGCCGTCCATGGCGAGCACGCGAATGGCGTCGGCCATCTGCTTGACGGTGGGCTTGGCTTGCGCGGAAACGACTTCGGTCACGGGTGAGACCTCTCGGACGGCGTTGAAAAGGGGGCGGCGCCGCTTTACCCCGTGGCGCGGGCGGGTTCTATACGAAATCTGGAGGATGCGACCGATGGCCGACGCCACCACCGCCGCCAAGGCCCGGATCGACCGCGCCCTGGGCGCGCTAGAGCGCAAGATCAACGTGCTGAAGGCCCGCCCCGTCCCCGGCGCGGCGGTCAGCGACGACGACCTGTTCGCGCCCAAGGATGTGACCGACGCGGTCGCCGCCCATCGCATCGCTGAGCTTGAGGCCGCCGGGCGTCAGGCCGCCGACGCCCTGGCCCGCGCCGCCGAGGCCGTGCGCGACGTGCTCGAGGAAGACGATCAGGAGGCGCGCGCCTGATGGCCACCGTCACCATCGACATCAACGGCCGCCCCTATCAGGTGGGCTGCGCCGACGGTCAGGAGGAGCGCGTGCGCATCCTGGCGCGCCAGTTCGACGCCCATGTGCGCTCGGTCGCGGGCGACGTCGGCCAGGTCGGCGACCTGCGCCTGTTCCTGATGGCCGCCCTGATGCTGGCCGACGAACTGCACGAGGCGCGCGGCAAGGCCCAGAACGGTTCGTCCACGGCCGCCCCCGCCTCAGCCTCCTCCGACGGCGTCGCCGAAGCCCTCAACGCCGTCGCCGCCCGCATCGAGAAGATCGTTCAGGATATCTGACGGGCAGACCGGCGGCTGAGCGTTTTCGAGCAGGGTTGTCCCTTGGATTCGGGATCGCGTTGCTTCTGGAAGCAGCCCTGCGGAATGACAGCTAAGGGTGGAAAGCGGACATTGGCAGACCAACACCCGCATGTGACTGTTACGGCGTTCAAGGGAGTCTGTCCGTGCAGCCCAAAAGCATCATTGCCTTAGACATCTCGGAAGGCTTGCCGAGTGGGGCAGCAACGCTGACGGATATCCGCTACGGCGCGGAAAGCGACTGGAACCTAATCGCCGCGTTCACCAATGGGGATGAGGCGATCTCTGTCGTCGTGGAACGCCCAACGGCATTCCGGGTGACAGACGAGGGCAATCTGATTTGGTATTGGTCGATGCTGGCCAAGCAAGGCGGTCCGTGGGGGTTTGTCTACGAAATGGATGGCAGCGCGTGGCTGGCGGAGTATGAAACTTCGGCCGCCAGCCCAGACGCCGAAGTGAAGCACTATCTAGTCGCCGGTTCTGACGAATGTCTCGAAGTGCTCTCGTGGGCCAAGCCGGTAGTGCGACGGGAGAAGTGATCGCTTGTCCGCAGCAGTCGGAACGTCTGCAATGGGTCGAAAGCGGACTTCGCCTTCCGAGCCATATTCGGACCTTCAGGCCCAAGCCGCACCCCTCAAGGCGTCTTAGCTGTTGTCAAACGGCGGCGGAGTTTGGAAACGGTCTTCGCTCACACTCAGGTTGAAGGCTTCGTCATGCGCATCGGCACTCCTCTTTCCGACACCGCCGTGCGGGTCATGCTCCTGGGCTCGGGCGAGCTGGGCAAGGAGGTCGCCATCGAGCTTCAGCGCCTGGGCGTCGAGGTCGTGGCGGTGGATCGCTATCCGAACGCGCCGGCCATGCAGGTGGCGCATCGCAGCCACGTCATCCCCATGACCGATCCGCAGGTGCTGAACGGTCTGATCATGGCCGAGGCGCCGCACCTGATCGTGCCCGAGATCGAGGCCATCGCCACCGAGGTTCTGGCCGCCATCGAGGCGGCGGGCATGGCGACGGTGGTTCCGACCGCGCGCGCCGTGCAACTGACCATGAACCGCGAGGGCATCCGTCGCCTGGCCGCCGAGGACCTGGGTCTGGCGACCAGCCCCTACGCCTTCGCCGGCTCGGCCGAGGACCTGGCGGCGGGCGCCGAGGCCGTCGGCTACCCCTGCTTCGTCAAGCCGGTCATGTCCTCGTCGGGCAAGGGGCAGTCGTTCGTCGAATCCCCCGAAGAGATCGCCGACGCTTGGACCCACGCCCAGGACGCCGGGCGCGTCGCGGGCGGCCGGGTCATCGTCGAGGGCCGCATCGATTTCGACTTCGAGATCACCCTGCTGACCGTGCGCTCGATGCGCGACGGCGCGGTCGTCACCGACTTCTGCGCGCCCATCGGCCATCGCCAGGTCAAGGGCGACTATGTCGAGAGCTGGCAGCCCCAGGCGATGAGCCCCGCAGCCCTGGCCGCGGCTCAAGACACCGCGGCGCGCGTAACGGAATCGCTCGGTGGTTTGGGCCTGTTCGGCGTCGAGCTGTTCGTGAAGGGCGACCAGGTCTGGTTTTCGGAAGTGTCGCCGCGCCCACACGACACCGGCCTGGTCACACTGGCCAGCCAGGCGCAGAGCGAGTTCGCCCTGCACGCCCGCGCCATCCTGGGCCTGCCGGTGGACGTCTCCCAGCGCGAACCCGCCGCCAGTGCCGTCATCTATGGCGGCCTGGAGGCCCAAGGCGTCGTCTTCGAAGGCGTGGCCGAGGCGCTGTCGATCCCGACCGCCGACCTTCGCCTGTTCGGCAAGCCCGAAGCCTACGAGCGCCGCCGCATGGGCGTGGCGACCGCGCGCGGGGAGACGGTCGATCAGGCGCGGGAGCGCGCCCGCGAGGCGGCGTCTCGCGTGCGCGTCCGGGCGCAGTAGGCTCCGAGCCTATTCGTAGCCGTGGGCCGCTTCGTTGATGACGAGCGGCGCCATTTCCGAAAAGTCAACGGCGACCGGCTGCACGGTCTTGGCCTGGAAGGTCTTGAGCACGTGGGTCAGGCGACGGCGCACTTCACGTTCGGCCTCCGTCCCGGCGTCCAACGCCAGGGGGGCGAGGCAGAAGTCCAGGATGGCGTCGGTCTGGCTTATCGGTTCCATGGTCGATCCTTTCGAGCGTCTGGTCTTTCGGCTGGCCGTTCAGGCCGCGTGGGTGAACTGGGCGGTTTCGGTGGAGTCCTTCAGGGCGGTGGTCGAGGAGCGGCCCGACGAAATGACCGTGGCCACGTCGTCGAAATAGCCCGTGCCGACCTCGCGCTGGTGCCGCGTGGCGGTGTAGCCGGCGGCCTCGTTGTCGAACTCGCGCTGCTGCAGCTCGGAATAGGCCGCCATGCCGCGATCGCGGTAGCCGCTAGCCAGTTCGAACATGCCGTTATTCAGGCTGTGGAAGCCGGCCAGGGTCACGAACTGGAACTTGTAGCCCATGGCCCCCAGCTCGCGCTGGAACTTGGCGATCGTAGCGTCGTCCAGCTTGGCCTTCCAGTTGAACGACGGCGAGCAGTTGTAGGCCATCAGCTTGCCGGGGTGTTCCTTCTGGATCGCCTCGGCGAAGCGACGCGCGTCGTCCAGATCGGGGTGAGAGGTCTCCCACCACAGCAGGTCGGCGTATTTGGCGTAGGCCAGGCCGCGCGCGATGCAGTGGTCCAGACCGGTTCCGGACTTGAGGCGGAAGAAGCCTTCCGGCGTGCGGTCCTCGCGGTCAATGAAGGGGTGGTCGCGCTCGTCCACGTCCGAGGTTATCAGCTGGGCCGATTCCGCGTCGGTGCGCGCCACCGTCAGGGTCGGCGTGCCGCACACGTCGGCCGCGAGACGCGCCGCGATCAGGTTGCGCTCATGCGCCTGGGTGGGGATCAACACCTTGCCGCCCAGGTGGCCGCACTTCTTCTCGCTGGCCAGCTGGTCCTCGAAGTGGACGCCGGCGGCGCCCGCCTCGATGAAGGCCTTCATGATCTCGAAGCTGTTCAGCGGCCCGCCGAAGCCGGCCTCGGCGTCGGCGACGATCGGGGCGAACCATTCGCGCTTGGCGCCGCCCTCGGCGTGCTCGATCTGGTCGGCGCGTTGCAGGGTGCGGTTGATGCGGCGGCACAGTTCCGGCGCGGCGTTGGCGGGATACAGCGACTGATCGGGGTACATGGCGCCGGCGGTGTTGGCGTCGGCCGCGACCTGCCAGCCCGACAGATAGATGGCCTTCAGGCCCGCGCGGACCATCTGCATGGCCTGGTTGCCGGTCACCGCGCCCAGCGCATTGATGTAGGGCTCGGAATGCAGCAGCTCCCACAGGCGGTTGGCGCCCCGCTCGGCCAGGGTGTGTGTGATCGGCACCGAGCCGCGCAGGCGCAGCACGTCTTCGGGTGCATAGGGCCGCTCGACACCGTCGAAACGGCCGGCGGGAGAGGGGACGAGATCGGCGAAGCTGGTCATGGTCGGGTCCTGGGGTCGGGAGCGGCCGAAGCCGGATCGCGATGATCAGAACACGCCATGGTCACAACCGACACAGCCTGACCGTCTCTCTTCAGGTCATTTTGTCACAACATGACACTTGCACTGTTGTCGTGTTGTGACACGATGCGGAATGGCCAAGGGGGCGGATCGCAAACTGTTTCTGGGCGGCCGGTTGAAACGGCTGCGGCGCGAACGCGCGCTGAGCCAGACCGCCATGGCCGCCGATCTCGGCGTCTCGCCCAGCTACCTCAACCACATCGAGCGCAATCAGCGGCCGGTTTCGGCCCAGCTGCTGCTGCGCCTGGCGGAGACCTATGACGTCGATCTGCGGGCCTTTGGCGCGGGATCGGGCCCGTCAGAGGCCGAACTGGCGGAGGTGTTCGCCGATCCGCTGCTGTCGGGCGTCGGCGCGCCCCGTCACGAGATTCTGCAGCTCGCCGACGATCAGCCCGCCGTGGCCGACGCCCTGCTGCGCCTGTATCGCGCCGTGCGGGATCAGCGCGAACGGCTGAACGCCGTCGCCGAACAGCCGGGTGCGGCCGCGGCCGAGGATACGCCCGCCGAATGGGTCCGCGCCTTCGTCCAGGCCCGCCGCAACGCCTTTCCCGAGCTGGACGCCGCCGGCGAAGCCCTCGCCGCCCTGCTGGCCGACAGCCTGCCCGACGAGGGGTTCGAGGCCCGCGCCCGCGCCCGCCTGATCTCGAAGCACGGACTGGCGGTGAAGACCCTGCCGGCCGAGGTCATGGTCGAATGGACGCGGCGTCTGGACCCGCATCGGCGGCGGCTGCTGCTGTCCGACAGCCTGTCGCCCTCGTCGCGCGCCTTCGCCCTGGCTTATCAGCTCGGCCTGTCCGAGCACGGGGTGCTGCTGACCGAACTGGTCGAGGCGGCCGCTCCGCCCGATCCGCAGACGCGCGCCCTGCTGCGCGTATCGCTGGCCAACACCCTGGCGGCGGCGATCCTGATGCCCTACGCGGCCTTCCATCAGGCGGCCGAGGAGGCGGGCTATGATCTGGCCCGGCTTCAGGCCCGCTTCGGCGTCTCGTTCGAACAGGCGGCGCATCGGCTGACCACCCTGTCGCGGCCCGGCGCGCGGGGCGTGCCCTTCTTCCTCATGCGGGTCGACCAGGCCGGCAACGTGTCCAAACGCTACGCCTCCGCCGCCTTTCCCTTCGCCCGCTACGGCGGCGCGTGCCCGCGCTGGCGGCTGCACTCGGCCTTCCGCACGCCGGGCCGCATCGTCACCCAGATCGTCGAGACGCCCGAGCAGGACGGCCGGCCCGGCTCGCGCTGGTTCACCCTGGCCCGCACCGTGGATCGTCAGGGGCACGACGCCTGGTCCGAAGGCCACGACCTGGCCATCGGCCTGGGCTGCGAACTGGAGCACGCCTCGCGGCTGGTCTACGCGCGGGGTCTGGATCTGGCGGCGCCCGAGGTGACGCCCATCGGCCCGTCCTGCCGCTTATGCCACCGCCACCCCTGCGCCGAACGCGCCGCGCCGCCGGTCGACAGGCCCCTAGCGGTGGACGACTGGACCAAGTCCGTCAGCCCCTATCCGTTCGCCGCAGGCTAGACCCGCGTGCGGTCCCACGTCGCCAGTTCGTGGGCGATGCAGCGGTCGATCAGGGTGCGCCAGACCGGCTCGGCGATGTCGGGTGACAGACCGGCGGGCTCGGCCGAGGCCAGGACCTTGGCCACCACATCGTCGATGCGGGCCTGATCGTGCACCACGTCGCGGCTGGGCTTGATGCGGGCCGCGGCGTCCATGTAGCGCTGACGCTCGGCCAGCAGGGTGACCAGGGCGCGGTCCAAGGCGTCCACGCCGTGGCGGACGTCTGTCATGCTCTGGCAGGCCTCGGGCGCGGTGCGCGGGTCGATCTTCAGTTCATCCGACAAAGGCGCGCTCCAGCACATAGTCGCCCGGCTCGGCGTTCGAGCCTTCCTTCATGCCATAGGTTTCGAGCAGTTCGCCCGTCTCCTTGATCATGGCCATGGAGCCGCACAGCATCACGCGGTCCGCGTTGGGCGAAAAGCCGATGGGCAGGCCCAGATCGGCGAACAGGTCGCCGGACTTGATGCGGTCGGTGATCCGTCCCGGCGTTTCGAACTTTTCGCGCGTCACGGTGGGGTAGTAGGTCAGCTGGGCCTTGGCCTCGTCGCCGATCAGCGGATCATCGTGGATGTCGCGGCTGAAGAAGTCGCGATAGGCCAGATCGGCGACGTTGCGGACCGTGTGGCACACGATCACCTGTCCGAACCGCTGATAGGTGTCGGGATCGCGCGCGACCGACAGCCAGGGGGCCAGGCCGGTGCCCGTGCCGATCAGCCACAGCCGCTCGCCGCCGGTCAGGGCGTCCAGCACCAGGGTGCCGGTCGGCTTCTTGCCCATCAGCACCTCGTCGCCGGGCTGGATCGTCTGCAGGCGCGAGGTGAGGGGGCCGTCGGGCACCTTGATGGAGAAGAACTCCAGCTCCTCGGCCCAGCCGGGGCTGGCGATGGAGTAGGCGCGCAGCACGGGTTTCCCGCCGTCTTCGCCCGGAAGGCCGATCATGACGAACTCGCCCGAGCGGAAGCGGAAGTCCTCGGGCCGCTCGACGGCGAAGCTGAACAGCTGGTCGGTCCAATGGCGCACCCACAGGACCTTCAGCGAGTGGAACGGGCTGGGCTTGGCCACGGCGGGCGCCGGGGCGGGGAAGGCGTCGGTCATGGGGCCTAACTATGCGGTCGCGGCCGATTGCGAAAGGTTCGCTGCGTCCGCTGCGACCACAGGGGTCGGTTTTGCGCGTGACGGGGCGAAAATGAGGCGATAGCGTCCTGCCCCATGCGCACACTTCTTCTCGCCTCCACCCTTTTCCTGGCCGCGACGGCCGTTCAAGCCCAGACGGCCCGCCAGCCGGCCCAGCCGACACCGGCCACGGCTGCGGCCTCCGCGATCCTGACGCCCGAGCGGGTGTTTGCGAATCCGTCCCTGGCCGGACCGGTGGCGCGGGGCGTCAGCCTGTCGCCGGATGGTGAGCTGGTCGCCTTCCTGCGCTCGCGTGAAGACGATGTGGACGTGCTGGACCTGTGGGCCGCGCCCGTATCGGGCGGCGAGCCGTTCAAGCTGATCGACGCCCGCGCCCTGGTGCCGGAGGCCGGCCAACTGTCGGAAGCCGAGATCGCCCGGCGCGAGCGGATGCGCATCAGCCAGCGCGGCGTGGTCGAATATTCGTGGGACGAGCAGGGCCGCTACATTCTGGCGCCGCTGGAAGGCGACATCTTCCTGGCTGATCGTCAGGGCGGGGCGGTGCGCCGCCTGACCGAGACCGCCGCCGACGAGATCGACGCCAAGGTCAGCCCCAAGGGCAGCTACGTCAGTTTCGTGCGTGACCAGAACCTGTTCGTCGTTGACCTGGCCACGGGACAGGAAACGGCGATCACCGACGACGGCAAGGACCTGATCACCTGGGCCACGGCCGAGTTCATCGCCCAGGAAGAGCTGAACCGCGACACCGGCTACTGGTGGAGCCCCGACGAGCGCTACATCGCCATCCAGCGCACAGACGAGAGCCCGGTCGACATCATCCCGCGCCTGGACATCACCGGCGGCGGCGCCAGCGTGATCGAGCAGCGCTATCCCCGCGCCGGCCGGCCCAATGCGGTGGTCGAGCTCTACATCCGCGACATTCAGAGCGGCGACCGCGTCAAGGTCGACCTGGGCGACAACACCGACATCTATCTGGGCCGGGTCAACTGGGCCGTCGACGGCCAGACCGCCTATGTTCAGCGCCTGAGCCGCGACCAGAAGCGCCTGGACCTGCTGGCCGTCGAGCCCGCCACGGGCCGCAGCCGCGTCATCGCCAGCCAGACCTCCCGCGCCTGGGTCAATGTCACCCACGACTTCCGCGCGCTCAAGGACGGGAACTTTATCTGGTCGTCCGAAGAGAGCGGCTGGCGGCACCTTTACCTCTACAATCGCGAGGGTCGTCGTCTGCGGCCGATCACGCGCGGCGACTATGCGGTCAAGTCGCTGAACGGCGTCAATCAGGACACCGGAGAGGTCTTCTTCACCGCCTCCATGCGCGACGGACGCGAGTATCCGATCGAGCAGCAGCTGTTCCGCGCCAGCCTGCGCCGCACAGGCGACGCGACGGCCGTGACGCCTCAGGGCGGCTGGTGGAGCGCCTCGGTCAACGGCACGGGCACGGCCTATGTCGGCAACTATTCCGACCTGGAGACCCCGCCGCAGTCGGCCCTGTATTCGATGGACGGGACGCGCGTGCGCTGGATCGAGGAGAACCGGCTGGAAGCCGGCCACCCCTTCTGGCCCTACGCCAGCCGCAAGCGGACGCCCGAGTACGGCACGCTGCAAAGCCACGGCGAAACCCTGGTCTGGCAGATGGTGACGCCGCCCGATTTCGATCCGTCCAAGATCTATCCGGTGGTGATGCAGGTCTATGGCGGCCCGTCGGGCGGCGGCGTGCGTCGCGGCTGGCAGCCGGCCTCGACCCAGTTGCTGACCGAGGCGGGCTACATCGTCTTCCGCCTGGACAACCGGGGCGAGGGCGACCGCTCGGCCGCCTTCAAACAGGCGCTGTATCTGAAGATGGGGCAACCCGAGATCGAGGATCAGGTCGTCGGCGCCAACTATCTGCGCAGCCTGCCGTATGTGGACGCCAACCGCATCGCCATGATGGGTTGGTCGTACGGCGGCTTCATGAGCCTGATGGCCCTGACGGAGCCCAAGATGGGCCTGGCGTCGGCCATCGCCGGAGCGCCGCCGACAGAGTGGGGCCTGTACGACACCGGCTACACCGAGCGCTATATGTCGACGCCCGAGCGGAACGTGGACGGCTATGCGGCCTCGGACGTGAACACCCGGCTGGACAACCTGACCGGCCGGCTGCTGCTGATGCACGGCATGGCGGACGACAACGTCATCTTCGAGAACACAACCCGCGTGCTGAACGCCCTTCAGGAGCGCAGCATCCCGTTCGAGACCATGCTGTATCCGGGCCAGCGCCACGGCATCCGCGGCAACGACCGTCAGCTGCACCAGTGGCGGACCTATCTGGACTTCCTGGACCGTACGATCGGATCGCGCGCGCCGGCGGCGGAGTAACTCAAAGCTCGCTCATCCCCGCGAAGGCGGGGATCCAGACGAACCATGCTGACGATTGGGGTGGTGACTATGACGCGCCGGAGTTCTTATCGACTGGATCCCCGCCTTCGCGGGGATGAGCGGAAGAAGGGGTTGGTTGCGGCGGCTGCCGCTCTGGCCCTCGGCGCTTGCGCCGCTGCGCCCTCCGACGGCATCGCATATCGCCCCGATCCCGCTCGAGATGCGGCGACGGCCAGCGTGATTCTGTGGACGCCGGGGCAGCCGGACGTGCGCTGGTCGTCCGCGCAGGGCGCGCGCGGCCTGCCCATCCTGCTCAAGGACAATATCGAGACGCGCGACATGCCGACCACCGCCGGTTCGCTGGCGCTGGCGGCCAATGCGCCGGGTCGCGACGCACCGATCGTGGCGCGGCTGCGCGAAGCGGGCGCGGTCATCCTGGGCAAAACCAATCTGTCGGAGTGGGCCAACATCCGCTCGTCAGAGAGCATCAGCGGCTGGAGCGCGGTCGGCGGCCAGACGCGCAATCCCTACGATCTGGAGCGCACCCCCTGCGGCTCGTCCTCGGGCAGTGCGGTGGCGGTGGCCATAGGCCTGGCGCCGGCCGCCATCGGGACGGAGACGGACGGCTCGATCACCTGCCCGGCCTCGGTCAACGGCATTGTCGGCTTCAAACCCACCGTGGGCCTGGTGTCGCGCACCCACATCGTGCCGATCAGCCACAGTCAGGACACGGCCGGGCCCATGACCACGACGGTCGAGGACGCGGCCATCGTCCTGACCGCCATCGCCGGCTCGGACCCGCTTGATCCCGCCACGGCCGAAGCCGATGCGCGCAAGGTCGATTATCGTGCGGCGCTGGATGCGGGCAGCCTGAACGGCGCGCGCATCGGCGTGATGCGCTTCCTGCTGCCGACCTATTCCGAAGAGACGCGCGCCGTCTTCGAGCAGAACCTGGAGGCCCTGCGCCGCGCAGGCGCCGAGATCGTCGAGATCACCGAGGCGCCCGCCGAGATGCGCCAGATCGGCGGCTGGGAGATCGTCGTGCTGCTGACCGAGTTGAAGCACGACCTGAATGTCTATCTGGCCTCCACCGACCCCTCCCAGGTTCGCACCCGCACCCTGGCCGACGTCATCGCCTTCAACGCCGGCGAGCCCCGCGAGACCGTCCTGTTCGGCCAAGACCTGTTCGAGCGGGCCGAGGCGACCGGCGGCCTGACCGACCCGGCCTATGTCGAGGCCCGCGCCCGTTCGCTGCGCGCCGCCGGACCCGAAGGCATCGACAAGATGATGCGGGACAACCGCGTCATCGCCCTGATCGCGCCCACCACCTCGCGCGCATGGACCAACGATCCCAAGGACGATGACGACATGCAGGGCTCGTCCAGCCGGCTGGCGGCGGTGGCGGGCTATCCGCACCTGACCGTGCCAATGGGCTTCGACCGCGGCATGCCCGTGGGCCTCAGCTTCATCGGCGGAAAATGGGACGACGCCCGCATCCTGTCGCTGGGCCATGCCTATGAGCGGGCGACCCAGGCGCGGCGGCCGCCGGTGATGCAACCGCGCTGATCCGGCGTCGTTGGGGGCGAAATGGAAAAGCTGTTCAACCGGTTCGCCAACGCCACCGCCAAGATCACGGGCCGCCCCTGGACCTTCATCGCCTGCCTGGCTCTGGTGGTGGGATGGGCGGCGTCGGGACCGCTGTTCAGCTTCAGCGAGACCTGGCAGCTGGTCATCAACACCAGCACCACCATCGTCACCTTCCTGATGGTGTTCCTGATCCAGAACACCCAGAACCGCGACGCAGCGGCCATGCACGCCAAGCTGGACGAACTGGTCTATGCCGTGAAGAAGGCCGACGCCCGCTTTATCGGCATCGAGCATCTGACCGACAAGGAGTTGGCCGTCATCCTGGACGAGGTCGAACAACGCGCGCTCGCGGTTCACGCCGGCAAGCCCGCTCGGGCCGTTAGAGGCAAGCCCGCCGCGCGCATCGACGACTTGGCGACAACCGCTACGCCCCAGGCCGGCGTCGCCAAATGAGCGACCTGATCGCCAACACCATCGGCACCGCCGCCGCCCTGTGCTCCATCACCAGCTTTGCGCCCCAGGCCTTCAAGATCTGGAAGGAGCGAGACGCCTCGTCGGTCAGTTTGAAGACCTATTCTCTGACGGTGGCCTGTTTCATCCTGTGGGTCGTCTACGGCGTCATGACCGGCGCCTGGCCCGTGACCTTCGCCAACAGCTGCGCCCTGGTCATGGCGTCGGGCGTGCTGATCATGAAGTGGCGGTTCCGCGACGGCGATCCCGAGGAGGCCTGACCGAATGCGGCCCGAGGATGATCCCTGGTTCGGGGCGGCGGTCTATCAGATCTATCCGCGCAGCTTCGCCGACAGCGATGGCGACGGGGTGGGCGACCTGAGGGGGATCTCGGCGCGGCTGGACCAGGTCGCCTCGCTGGGCGTCGACGCGATCTGGCTGTCGCCCTTCTATCGCTCGCCGATGGCGGACTTCGGCTACGACATCGCCGACTTCTGCGACGTGGACCCGGTGTTCGGCACGCTTGAGGACTTCAACGCCCTGATCGAGCGGGCTCACGCCCTGGGGCTGAAGGTCATCGTGGATCAGGTCTATTGCCACGCCTCGGACCATCATCCCTGGTTCAAGGCCAGCCGCGAGGCGCGCCATGGCGACTACGCCGACTGGTTCGTCTGGGCCGACGCCAAGCCCGACGGTTCGCCGCCCAGCAACTGGCAGTCGGTCTTCGGCGGCCCGGCCTGGACCTGGGATGCGCGGCGCGGCCAATACTATCTGCACAACTTTCTGCCCCAGCAGCCGCAGCTGAACCTGCATCATCCGCCAGTGCGCCGGGCGATGCTCGACGTGGCCCGTTTCTGGCGCGATCGGGGTGTGGACGGCTTCCGGCTGGACGCCATCAACTTCGCCCTGTTCGACCCGGACCTGACGGACAATCCGCCCGCTCCGCCGGGACCGCGCACCCGACCCTTCGACTTTCAGCTGCACCTCCACAATCAATCCCAGCCCGGCATCGCCGGCTTCCTGACCGAGCTGAAGGCCGAGATCGGCGACGCCTTCACCGTGGCCGAAGTGGTCGGGGCGGACGCGCAGGCCGAGATGCGAGCCTTCACCGCTCCGGGGCGGCTGTCGACGGCCTACGGTTTCCAGTTCCTCTACGCCGACCGGCTGACGCCGGCTTTGGTGCGCGACAGCGTCCAGGCCTGGGATGACGGCTGGCCCGCCTGGGCCTTCTCGAACCACGACGCGCCGCGCGCCGTCTCGCGCTGGGCCCCCGAGGCCGAACGCAGACCCGCCGCCGAGATGTTGCTGGCCCTGCTGACCTGCTTGAGAGGCACGATCTTCCTGTATCAGGGCGAGGAGCTGGGCCTCCCCCAGGCCGAGGTGCCGTTCGACCGGCTGGTCGATCCCGAGGCCATCGCCAACTGGCCCATGACCCTGGGCCGCGACGGCGCGCGCACGCCGATGCCGTGGGCGTCGGGCGAGCCCCACGCGGGCTTCTCGACCACGGAACCCTGGCTGCCGGTCGATCCTCGCCATGCCGCCTTGGCCGTCGACGTTCAGGACGCCGATCCCGGTTCGACCCTGAACCTGACCCGCCGCCTGCTGGCGCTCCGCCGAGCCCACAAAGCCCTGCGCTCCGGGGCCTTCCGCTGGGTCGATGCGCCCGACCCTCTCATCGTGTTCGAGCGCGGGGCGGGGGACAGGCGGCTGCTGTGCGCCTTCAATCCGTCGTCGGATACGACCGGGTGGCGGCTCTCCGACGACTGGCGCATCATCGACGGCGACTTCGGCGGCCCATGGGGATGGGCCATCGCCGAGCGGGCTGAGGCCTAGCGGTCCTTCTCCCGGGCCTCGCCCGAGCGCGCCGACAAGGCGGCCTGGGCGGCCGCGAGGCGGGCGATCGGCACGCGGTAGGGCGAACAGGAGACGTAATCCAGGCCGGTCCGCTCGCAGAAGTCGATCGAGGACGGGTCGCCGCCGTGTTCGCCGCAGATGCCCAGCTTGACGTCGGGCCGGGCCGCGCGGCCGCGTTCGGTTGCAATGCCGATCAGGTCGCCGACGCCTTCCTGGTCCAGGCGGACAAAGGGGTCGGTCTCGAAGATGCCCTTGTCCATATAGGCCTGAAGGAAGCGGCCGGAATCGTCGCGGCTGATGCCGAAGGTGGTCTGGGTCAGGTCGTTGGTGCCGAAGCTGAAGAACTGGGCGTGCTCGGCCAGGTCGGCCGCCCGCAGCGCCGCGCGCGGCAGTTCGATCATGGTGCCGACCAGATATTCCACCCGGTCGCCGGCGTCGGCGAACACCGCCTCGGCCGTGCGGTCGGTCAGTTCGCGCAGGTATTTCATCTCCAAGCCCAGGGCGACCAGCGGATGCATGATCTCGGGAATGGGGGCCTGACCGGACATGGTCTTCACCTCCAGGGCCGCCTCCAGGATGGCGCGGACCTGCATCTCGTAGATCTCGGGATAGGCCACGCCCAGGCGGCAGCCGCGATGGCCCAGCATGGGGTTGGTTTCGTGCAGTTCGCGCGCGCGACGCTTCAGCTTTGCGGCGTCCAGGCCGGACCCTGACGCCAGGGCGTCGATGTCGGCGTCAGAGTGCGGAATGAACTCGTGAAGCGGCGGATCGAGCAGGCGGATGGTGACCGGCAGGCCGGCCATGATGTCAAACAGTTCCACGAAGTCGGCCTTCTGGAACGGGGCGATCTTGGCCAGGGCCGTGCGCCGGCCAGCCTCGTCGTCGGCCAGGATCATCTCGCGTACGGCGGCGATACGGGCGTCATCGAAGAACATGTGCTCGGTGCGGCACAGGCCGATGCCCTCGGCGCCGAAGCCGCGCGCGGTCTTGGCGTCCAGCGGGGTTTCGGCGTTGGCGCGGACCTTGAGGCGGCGCACCGCATCGGCCCAGCCCATCAGGGTCTGGAAGTCGCCCGTCAGCTCCGGCTCGATCATGGCCACAGCGCCGTCCAGCACCTCGCCCTTGCCGCCGTCGATGGTGATGACCTCGCCCGCCTTGAAGGTGCGGCCGCGCGCGGTGAAGGTGCCGGCCTTCTCGTCGATATGGATTTCGCCGGCGCCGGAAACGCAGGGGCGTCCCATGCCGCGCGCCACCACGGCCGCGTGGCTGGTCATGCCGCCGCGCGCCGTGACGATGCCGCGCGCGGCGTGCATGCCGTGGATGTCCTCAGGGCTCGTTTCCTCGCGCACCAGAATGACGGCGTCGCCCAGTTGCGACAGGCGCTCGGCCTCGTCGGCGTCGAACACCACCTTGCCGGTGGCCGCGCCCGGCGAGGCGGGCAGGCCGGCGGCCACCACCTTGCGCTCGGCGTTGGGGTCCAGGGTGGGGTGAAGAAGCTGGTCCAGCGCGGACGGTTCGACGCGGCTGATGGCCTCTTCCTGGCTGATGACGCCCTCGGCGGCCAGATCAACGGCGACCTTCAGCGCGGACTTGGCGGTGCGCTTGCCGTTGCGCGTCTGCAGCATCCAGAGCCGGCCCTGTTCGACCGTGAACTCGATATCCTGCATGTCGCGATAGTGGCTCTCCAGCCGGCCGACGACGTCGACGAACTGGCCGAACACCTCGGGCATGGCCTCTTCCATCGAGGGGGCCGTCTCGCCCATCTCCTCGCGGCCGGCCCTGGTCAGGGACTGGGGCGTACGAATGCCGGCCACAACGTCCTCGCCCTGGGCGTTGATCAGGAACTCGCCGTACAGGCGCGCTTCACCGGTCGAGGGATTGCGGGTGAAGGCCACGCCTGTGGCCGAGGTCTCGCCCATGTTGCCGAACACCATCGACTGGACGTTGACGGCCGTACCCCAGCTTTCGGGGATGTCGTGCATGCGGCGATAGAATTTCGCGCGGTCGTTCATCCAACTGGCGAAGACGGCGCTGATCGCGCCCCACAGCTGGTCAGCCGGATCTTGCGGGAAGGGGCGGCCCAGCTCGCGCTCGACCAGGGCCTTGTAGTCGCCGACGACCTTTTCCCAGTGAGCCGCAGTCAGTTCGGTGTCGACCGACACGCCCAGGCGGTCCTTGTGATCGTCCAGGATCTCTTCGAACTGGTCGTGGCCCAGGCCCAGGACCACGTTGGAGTACATGGTGATGAAGCGGCGGTAGCTGTCGAAGGCGAAGCGGCGGTCGCCCGACAGCTTGGCCAGGCCTTCGACCGTCTGATCGTTCAGGCCCAGGTTCAGCACCGTGTCCATCATGCCCGGCATGGAGGCGCGGGCGCCCGAGCGGACCGAGACCAGCAGCGGGTTCTCGGCGTCGCCGAATCGCTTGCCGACCACGCCTTCCACGGCCTTCAGCCCCTCGTCGACCTGGCCCGTCAGGCCGTCGGGATAAGACTTGCCGTTCGAATAGTAGTGGACGCAGGCCTCGGTGGTGATGGTGAAGCCGGGTGGGACGGGCAGACCCAGGGACGACATCTCGGCCAGGTTTGCGCCCTTGCCGCCGAGAAGGTTCTTCATCGACGCATCGCCATCGGCGGATCCGCCGCCGAAGCCGTACACCCACTTGGTCATTTTTGGTCTCGAGCCCCTGAGCCCTTGGAATCGCAAAGTCCCGGGCGGGCGATCCCCGCTCCGAGCGGCCCCCTGACTAACGTGCGGCGCACGCGAAGGCGAGGGCGGGCGTTACAAAACGTGAGCAGCGGGGCGGTTCCGCCGTGTCAGGCAGTGAGCACACGCGGAAGCTTGAAGGTCACCGTCTCGCGCGCACCGTCGTCTTCGGTGACGTCGGCGTCGAACCGCGTCGAGACGGCAGCGATCAAATCCTCGATCAAACGCTCGGGGGCCGAGGCGCCGGCGGTGATTCCAAGGGTCTGAACGCCGTCCAGCCAAGTCCAGTCGACATGAGAGGCGTCGTCGATCAGCCGCGCGTCGCGCGCCCCTGCGCGCAGAGCCACCTCGACCAGACGGGCGGAGTTTGATGAGTTGGCCGAGCCTATCACAAGCACCAGATCGCAGCCCTCGCCCAGCCGTTTCACGGCCTCCTGGCGGTTCGTGGTGGCGTAGCAGATGTCTTCCTTGTGCGGGTCGGGCAGCTCGGGGAAGCGGCGCTTCAGCACCGCCAGAATGCCGGCCGTGTCGTCCACCGACAGGGTTGTCTGGGTGGCGTAGGCCAGGGGCTGATCGCCCGGCCGCTGGAAGGTTTCGGCGTCCTCGATCGTCTCGACCAGGCTGATCGCGCCGGGCGGCAGCTGGCCCACGGTGCCGACGACCTCCGGGTGGCCGGCATGGCCGATCAGGATGATATGGCGGCCTTCGGCATGGTGTCGCTCCGCCTCGACGTGGACCTTGGAGACCAGGGGGCAGGTGGCGTCCAGATAAAGCATGTCGCGCGACCGCGCCGCCTGGGGCACGGCCTTGGGCACGCCGTGGGCCGAGAACACCACGGGCCGGTCGTCGGGGCACTCGTCCAGTTCTTTGACGAAGACGGCGCCCATGGCCTTCAGCCGCTCCACCACATGGCGGTTGTGCACGATCTCGTGGCGCACATAGACGGGCGCGCCATACTTCTCGATTGCGCGCTCGACGATCTGAATGGCTCGATCCACCCCGGCGCAGAAACCGCGCGGCGTGGCGAGGCGCACCGACAATGGGCGGCGCAGCGTCTGAGGGGCGGGAAAGGGCGCATTCATGCGACGAACCTAGTCTCTATCAGGCGTCCTCGCCAGCGACCGTTCGACGCGCGGCCGGGCGTATGCGGGAAAATCATTGCAGAACAACGGCTTGATCAGGGGCGAACTCGCCTTGACCAAACCGGGCCTCGCCTATAGGTTCCGCGCCGAATTCAGACCCCCTTCGGCATCCTTGTCGGAGTGCTGAGGCCCCTATGTCCCTGCCACCGGAATCGCGCGAAGAGGCGATCAAACGCCTCAACGAGCAGGCCGATGCGCTCAAGACGCGGGCCGTGCCCCCTGTCTCCGACTATGGGGCGAAGGCGGCGGGGTATGGCTATCGCCTGATGGGCGAGATGATCGGCGGCCTCGCCATCGGTCTGGGCCTGGGGTGGGGTTTCGACCTTCTGGTCGGGACCATGCCTGCGGGAATCATCGCCGGAACCCTGATCGGTTTCGGCCTGTCGATCTGGCTGGCGCTTCGCTCGGCCCGGAAAATGAGCGCCAAGGCGGCTCAGGAACTGGGACCCCCGCGCGATTTGCCCGATGAGATCGAGAGCGAATAGGAACGCTAACCAGACCGTCGTCCGGCGGTGTGGCGCTTTGACTTAGGAGACCGGGCGGCATGGCCGATCCGATGTATCAGTTCCAGGTCAAGAAGGTCGTCGACCTTCCGACCGTGCACGTTCCCGGCCTGGGAGCGATCGACCTGTCGATCACCAATTCGGTCATGGCCATGCTGGTGGCCGCCGGCCTGATCGTGCTGTTCTTCGCCTCCGTGACGGCCCGGCCCAAGGTCGTGCCTGGCCGGATGCAGGTTGTGGGCGAGGGGGCCTTCTCCTTCATCGACAATCTCGCGACCGGGATCATGGGCAAGGAAGGCCGCGCCTTCTTCCCGTTCATCCTGACGCTGTTCGTCTTCATCCTGGCGCTGAACCTGCTGGGCATGTTCACCGTCTTCACCGCGACCTCGCAGGTGGCGGTGACGGCCAGCTTCGCGGCCCTGACGATCCTGCTGGTCATCGGCGTCGGCTTCGCCCGGAACGGCATCGGCTTCTTCAAGCTTTTCGCCCCGTCGGGCGTGCCGTGGTACCTGCTGATCCTGGTCACCCCGATCGAGTTCATCTCCTTCCTGCTGCGGCCGGTGTCGCTGGCGCTTCGTCTGTTCGGCAACATGCTGGGCGGCCACGTCGCGCTGAAGGTCTTCGCCGGTTTCGTGGTTTCGCTGGGCGCGTTCGGCCTGGTCGGCATTCCGGGCGCCATCCTGGCGCTGGGCGGCGTGGTCGCCATCACCGCCCTGGAGTTCCTCGTGGCCTTCCTTCAGGCCTTCGTCTTCGCCGTTCTGACCACTGTGTATCTGAACGACGTCGTGCACCTGGACCAGCACTAGGCCGGTTCGGACCGCTCAACCTCTCTACCTTCTTCTCAAACTTCCAACTCAGGAAACGACATCATGGAAGCTGAAGCTGCTAAATACATCGGCGCGGGCCTGGCCACTCTCGGCATGATCGGCTCGGCGCTTGGCGTGGGCCTGATCTTCTCGGGCTTCCTGCAAGGCGCGCTGCGCAACCCGTCGGCTGCGCCGGGCCAGTTCACCAACCTGATCCTGGGCGCCGCCCTGGCGGAAGCCCTGGGCATCTTCGCCTTCGTGATCGGCCTGCTCTGCCTGTTCGCCTAAGCGAATACGTCTACCCGGACGGCGGCGTGGCCTCTTGGCCGCGCCGCCGTTCATGTCATTCTGAGAACAGCGGATAGAGCCCATGGCCGCCCCCGATCCGAGCGCCGTCTCGGCGCGAAACGAACTGCTGCCCGAAACGGCCGTCGCCATCCGCGAGGATGCGGTGACGCCGAGCGGCACCGACGCCGCGGCCTACACCGCCAGCGTCGAGCATGCCGGCGAGCACGGCTCCAGCGGCTTGCCCCAACTCGAGATGCAGTACTGGGCCGGACAGATCGTCTGGCTGCTTCTGATCTTCGTGGTTCTATACCTGCTGCTCTCCAAGGTCTTCCTGCCGCGTCTGCGCGCCGTCCGCGACGAGCGCGAGGGCGCGATCACCAGCGCCGTGACGGCCGCCCGCGCGGTGCAGGCCGAGGCTCTGTCCCAGGCCGAAGCCGCTTCGGCCGAAGTCGCCAAGGCGCGAGCCGATTCACGCGCCACGGCCGCCGCCGCCAAGGCGCGCGTGACCGAGCAGGCCAACGCACGGCAGGCCGCCGACGAAGCCGCCATGAACGCCCGTATCGCCGAAGCCGAAGCCGGCATCGCCCAGACGCGTGACGCGGCCATGGTCAATGTCTCTGCCATCGCCGAAGACACCACCCGCGCCATCGTCGAACGCCTGACCGGCAAGGACGCCAGCGCGTCCGAACTGGCCTCGGTCAAGGGAGCCGTCTGATGCCCAAGTTCTTCGACCCCGCCTTCTGGAGCCTATCCAGCGCCGACTTCTGGGTCGGCGTCGGCCTGGTGCTTTTCTTCGCCATCGTGGTCATGGCCAAGGCGCCCAAGGCGCTGACCGGTGCGCTTGATGGCCAGGCCGCCAAGATTCAGGCCGAACTGGATGAGGCCGCGCGCCTTCGCGCCGAGGCCGAAGCCCTGCTGGCGCAGATCCGTCAGGAGAAGGTCGAGGCCGAGGCTCAGGCCGCCGAGATGCTGGCCGCCGCCGAGGCGGACGCCCGCCGTCTGGAGGCCGACGCCAAGGTCAAGCTGGAGGAAAGCCTTCAGCGTCGTCAGGCCATGGCCGAGCGCCGCATCGCCCAGGCCGAGGCTCAGGCCGCCGCCGACGTGAAGGCCGCTGCGGTCGATCAAGCCGTCGCCGCCGCCGAGCGCATCCTGGCTGCCCGGGTCGAGACCAAGGCCGCCGATCCGATCCTGGATCAGGCCATCGGCCAGATCGGCCAGCGCCTGAACTAGGCGCCCGGCCCGCCCACGACTTCAGCCCCCGCCGGCGACGGCGGGGGCTTTGTCATTCGGGGGCAGCCTCAGTGCGCCGGTTGGGCGTGGGCCATGGAGGCGGCGCGGCGTTCGCGCGCCACCAGGGCCGCATAGACATTGCCCAGCACCACGCCGAAAACGGCGTGGGTGAACAGGACCCAGGCTATGGTTCCGAACCCGTCCGATCCGCCGAACATGCGCGGGTCGCCGAACAGGAATACCGTCGTCATCATCACCACCATGGCGCCGATAGCGAAGGCGATGCCCTTGGTCGCGGGCGTGGTGGTCGGAATGCGCGGGCACAGATAGCCGAAGAGTCCGCCCAGAATGACGGTGCCCGAGATCAGGTGGGCGATCCAGCCGACGGCCAGGTTTCCAGGCATTCCCAGCATACTGGCGACGATGGCCGGGAACGACATGACCGGCGAGCCAAGCATCATGTTCACAAGTTCAAGCATTGATACTGCGAGCGTGGCCGCAAACCCGGCGATCATGCCCTTTTTTACGCGTGACATCATAACGATAGCGCCTCCCAACGCTGGTGGTCGTTCCGATTACGCAAAGGGGAGGATACGCTCTTAGTAGGTGAGCGTGTTCACATTACCGTGCTTCGCGATTGCGATAACGCGTCTGCGAGAGGATCAGCGGAACAGTTTGCGCACGTAGCGTCGGATGCCTTTGCGCGCGCGAACCAGTCGGCGGCCGCGGCTGCGACGCAGCACCATCTTCTCGGCGCGCAGCGCTTGTTGCCAGAAGACGGGGGCGAACTCCGGCTTCTTCCGCATCAGCCGGCGGAAGGGATAAACCCATTTCGGCCGTGCATGCTGGGCGCGGATGAACTGTCGCTTGGCCCAGTAGGAGTTGCGCAGGATCAGCACCAGGCCGAGCAACGACACCGGCACGCCAAGCGGACCGGGCAGCGGCGCGATCAGTATGCCCAGCAGCACCAGCACGCCGCCCACGGCCATGACGGCCCAGCGCCGCACGCGGCCGAACAGGCTCTCGTCCCGGCGGGGGCGAGGCTCGAACGGTCGGGGCAGGACGGGAACCAGGGTCACGCAGGCGATCCGGTGGCGGTGGGAGAGGACTTGGTCGAGAACGGCGAGGAGGCTTTCCGGCTCCCGAAATCCTGAAAGACTGCGGGAGCGTGGCGAGCCTGCCACATCGCGTCTTTACGCTGCGTTCCACGGCCACAGCGTGGCGCCTTGATGAATTCGTCGTCATGCGGCGAAGGGACCGTGCACGATACGCCCGCACCCGGCTAACATCTGCTTCTCGCGAATGGGGAAGACCAAAAAATGCGCAAGATCCTTATCGCCTCGGTTGCGGCTGCAGCCCTGATGGCCCTGTCCAGCCCCGTTCTGGCGCAGGGCGCGGACCCATCCGCCGCCGCGGCGACCTCGACCGCCACGACCGGCCGGCTGATCCCGATCCAGACCTTCGAACTGGACAACGGCCTGCGGGTGATCTTCCACGTCGACAGGTCGGATCCCGTTACCGCCGTCGTGCTGGCGGCGCGCGTCGGTTCGGCGCGGGAGACGCCGGGCCGCACCGGTTTCGCCCACCTGTTCGAACACCTGTTCTTCCTGAACTCCGAGAACCTGGGGCCCGGCGGGCTGGACGCGATGAGCGCGCGCATCGGCGGCTCGGGGGCCAACGGCTCCACCAGTTTCGACATGACCGACTATCTGCAGACGGTGCCGAACGACGCCCTGGAGAAGATGATATGGGCCGAGGCTGACAAGCTGGGCTTCTTCATCAACACCGTGACGGAGCCCGTGCTCGCCAAGGAAAAGCAGGTCGTCAAGAACGAGAAGCGACAGTCCTACGACAACCAGCCCTATGGACAGACCTTCCCCGTCATCCTGGAGAACCTGTTTCCGCAGGGGCACCCCTACAGCTGGCCGGTGATCGGGTCGCTGGCCGATCTGGACGCCGCGACCCTTGAGGATGTCCAGGAGTTCTATCGCCGCTGGTACACGCCCAACAACTCGACCCTGGTCATCGCGGGCGACTTCGACACCGATCAGGCACGGGCCTGGGTCGAGCGCTATTTCGCCGAAATTCCGCGCGGTGAGGAGCCGCCGTCGGTCCGTCCGCAGCCGGCCCAGCTGAGCGAGAGCCGGCGGCTGATGCATGAGGACAACTTCGCCCGCCTGCCGCGCCTGACCCTGACCTGGCCGGGCGTGGAGCGCGGCCATTCGGACGAGGCGGCGCTGGACACCCTGATGACCCTGCTGACGGACGGCCGCGATTCGCCGCTGACCAAGCTGCTGGTCGAGGAAGCCAAGGTTACGGACGCCGTCGGCGGCGCGTCGATGAGCCAGCAAATCGCGGGCATGGCCCAGCTTCAAGTCACCGCCTTTGACGGCACTGACCTCGATGTCGTCAAGGCGCGGCTGGACGAAGGGCTGGCTCGGTTCGAGCGCGACGGCGTCGACGCCGCCGCCCTGGAACGGGTCAAGACGCAGGCCGAGGCCGGCTTCTACGCCTCGCTGGGCTCGGTGCTGGGCAAGGGCTCGGCACTGGCGCGCTACGACCTGTACGCCACCACGCCGGACGCGGACCTGGCAGCCATCCAGGCCGTGACGGCTGAGGACGTGGCGCGGGTCTATCGCACCTACATTAAGGACCGGCCGTTCGTGGCCACCAGCTTCGTGCCGCGCGGCCAGGTCGCGTTGGCGCTGGAAGGCTCGGAAGTCGCCCGCGTGGTGGTCGAGCCGATCGTCCAGGGCGCCGAGGCCGAGGTCGACCCCAACGCCGCCCAGGCGGTCGTGCAGCGCACCCCCTCGGCGATCGACCGCACGGTCGAGCCGCCCGCCGGTCCGACGCCGGTCGTGGCGTCGCCGACGATCTGGAACGCCGACCTGACCAACGGGGTGAAGGTCTCGGGCATCCGTAACGACGAAGTGCCCCTGGTCACCTTCCAGCTCTCGGTCGACGGCGGCCAGCTGTTCGACGACCCGCAGCAGCCGGGCGCCGCCAACATGCTGGCGGCCCTGATGAACCGAGGCACGGCGCGCCGCACGCCCGCCGAGCTGGAGAATGCGCTCAAGGCCCTGGGCGCCTCGGTCAACGTCGCCTCGGGTGAAGAGCGCTTCCTAATCACCGGCACGACCCTGTCGCGCAACTTCGACGCCACCCTGGCCATCGTCGAGGAGATGCTGCTGGAGCCGCGCTGGGATGAGGCGGAGTTGGCGCTGCTGAAGTCGTCCGTCACGGCCCAGCTGGCCGCCCAGCAGTCTCAGCCCACCCAGATCGCCCAGCGTGTCTATGACGTCGTGGCCTATGGCGACGACCACATCCTGTCGCGCAACCGGCTAGGCACGGCGGCCTCGGTCACCGCGCTGGACATGGACGATCTGAAGGCCATGCTGGCCCTGTGGTCGCCCTCCAACGCCCGCTTCCGCGTCGTCGGCGACGTGGATCAGGCGGGCGCCACGGCGGCGCTGGCCGGCCTGGCGGCGCGCTGGCCCGATCGCGCCGTCGAGGTCCCGGCCTACGCCAGCCCGCAGCCGCCCGAGCGGTCGCAGGTCTTCTTCTACGACGTGCCCGGCGCGGCCCAGTCCGTGCTGATGTTCGGCGCACCGTCGCTGACCCGGCAGGACCCGAACTACTATCCGGGCGTTGCGGCCAACTATCGCCTGGGCGGCGGCGGCTTCGCCTCGCGCCTGACCCAGCAGCTGCGCGAGGGCGCGGGCTACACCTATGGCGTTGGTTCGGGCTTCCAGGCGCGGCGGACGCTGGGCGACTATGCGCTGCGCAGCTCGGTGCGCTCCAATGTGACGCTCGAGGCCGCGACCCTGGCGCGCGACATCCTGCGTGACTACGGCTCGACGTTCACGGCCGACGACCTGACCGTGACGCAGAGCGCCCTGTCGCGCAGCCGCGCCCGCGCCTTCGAGACCTCCGGCGCCAAGCTGGGCGTGCTGGAAGCCATCGGCGACTACGGCCTGCCGGCCGACTACCTCAGCGCCGAGGCCCAGGTCATCGACCGTCTGACCATCGAACAGGTTCAGGCCCTGGCCGACCGCTACATCGACACCGACCGCATGATCTATGTCGTGGTCGGCGATGCGGCGAGCCAGGAAGCGCGGCTGGAAGGTCTGGGCTATGGCGCGCCCGTGCGGGTCAACGACCGGCTGGCGGCGACGCGCTGAGGCTAGAAGCGGACGCCGGTCAGCCTTTCGGACTCGGTCCAGAGGGCGCCGGCGACCGCGGCGTCCTTCGCTTGAGGCTTGATTTGGGCCACGCCGGGCGGCCCCTTCATCTCCTGGAAGCCCTGCGGTCCGTAGTAGCCGCCGGGCGCCACCGTGCGGCTCGTCGCGGCCAGTAGGATGGGCAGGGCACCATCGGCGGCCGAGTGGCTCATGACCTTTTCCAGCAGGCCGACGGCCCAGCCGAACAGGGCGCCGCCCCGGCTGGCGGGGCCATTGGCGATCAGATCGGTGCGGGCGAAGCCAGGATGGGCGGCGACGCTGGTCAGGCCCCAACCATTCGCGTCGCTGCGCCGCTGCAGTTCGATGGCGAACATCAACATGGCCAGCTTGGACTGCTGATAGACGGGCCAGGGACGATAGCCGGTCTGATAGTTCAGATCGTCCAGTCGGATGGCGCCGCCCCTGTGCGCCACGCTGGACAGCTGGACCACCCGCGCCTTGGCCACCTCAAGCAGCGGCAGCAGCCGGCCGGTCAGGGCGAAGTGCGACAGGTAGTTGACGCCGAATTGCATCTCGAAGCCGTCGGCGGTCGTCTGGCGGTGGGGCAGGGCCATCACGCCGGCGTTGTTGACCAGCCGGTCGATTGGTCGCCCAGACGCCAGCTGGCGATCGGCGAAGGCTGCGACCGAGCCGAGGTCGGCCAGGTCCAGCATGTCGAAGCGGACCTTGGCCGACGGGTGACGCTCGCGGATCAGACGTTCGGCCTCGGCGCCCTTGTCGGGATTGCGCGCCGCCAGCACCACCTCGGCTCCCTTGCTCGCCAGGGCGAGGGCGGTCTCAAGCCCCAGGCCGCCCGTGGCGCCGGTGACGACGGCCAGCCGCCCGCTCTGGTCGGGAATGTCGTTCGTGGTCCAGTCGGTCATCGGCGTGGTCCTGTCGCTGGGGACGGGGAGCGCGCAAAGGCGCGGCCGTCGGCATGATGGAGCCGACGGTCAACGTCCAAGAGACAAACTCCGATCCGAAGCCTGGCGACGCGTAGTTAGAGCGCGCGCTCAGGCCGCCTGGTTAGAGCCTTCGGGCGCGGTCCAGCGCAGCACCGGCGAGCGGGCGGCCCGGGTTTCGTCCAGACGACGCAGCGGCGCGTGGAAGGGGGCGCCCTTGAAGCGGTCCACATCACCCGCCTTGGCGGCGCCGGCCAGCGCGCGCATGGCCTCGATGAAGCGGTCCAGTTCGGCCTTGGACTCCGTCTCGGTCGGCTCGATCAGCATGGCGCCGTGGACGACCAGCGGGAAGTACATGGTCATCGGGTGGAAGCCCTCGTCGATCATCGCCTTGGCGAAGTCGAGCGTGGTGATGTCCGTGCCCTTCAGCCACTCATCGTCGAACAGCGCCTCGTGCATGCAGGGTCCGTCGGGGAAGGCGGCGCTCATCAGGTCCGACAGGCGGGCCTTGATGTAGTTGGCGTTCAGCACGGCGTCCTCGGCGACCTGACGCAGGCCGTCGGAGCCGTGGCTCATCATGTAGCTGAGCGCGCGGACATACATCCCCATCTGCCCCTGGAAGGCGCACAGGCGGCCGAACGCCTGCTCGGCGTCTTCTTCGGCGCGCTCCAGAAGCTTGAAGCCGTCACCGTCGCTGACGACCCACGGGGCTGGGGCGAAGGGGGCCAGCGCCTCGGACAGCACCACCGGACCCGCGCCCGGACCGCCGCCGCCGTGGGGCGTGGAGAAGGTCTTGTGCAGGTTGATGTGCATGGCGTCGACGCCCAGATCGCCAGGGCGCACCCGGCCGACGATGGCGTTGAAGTTGGCGCCGTCGCAGTAGAAATAGGCGCCCGCCTCGTGCGTCAGGCGCGCGATCTCGATGATGTCGCGCTCGAACAGGCCGCAGGTGTTGGGGTTGGTCACCATGATGGCGGCGACGTCGTCGCCCAGCTTGGACGCCAGGTCGGCCACGTCCACGCGGCCGTCGTCGGTCTGGGCGACCTCGACCACCGAATAGCCGACGAAGGCGGCGGTGGCCGGGTTGGTGCCGTGGGCCGAGGTCGGCACCAGCACCTTGCGGCGCTTCTCATGCTGGCCGGACGCCTCGTGGGCGGCGCGGATGGCCATCAGGCCGCACAGCTCGCCATGCGCGCCGGCCTTGGGCGACAGGGCGACCGCGGGCATGCCGGTCAGGGTCGTCAGCCAGTGTGACAGGGTGTCCATCAGCTCCAGCGCGCCCTGCACCGTCGATTGCGGCTGCAGCGGGTGGATGTCCGAGAAGCCCGGCAGGCGCGCCATCTTCTCGTTCAGGCGCGGGTTGTGCTTCATCGTGCACGAGCCCAGCGGATAGATGGCCAGGTCGATGGCGTGGTTCTTCTGGCTCAGGCGCACATAGTGGCGCATGGCCTCAGGCTCGGACAAGCCGGGCAGGCCGATCGGATCCTTGCGGACCAGATCGCCCAAGTCGGCGCCGTTGGTCTTGGGCGCTGGCAGGTCGACGCCGGTCTTGCCCCAGCCGTCACCCTCGAAGATCAGGGCTTCGTTCTGCAGCAGGCCGCGGCCGCCGGTCAGGGTGGCGGGCTTTTGGGAGACCGCGTTGGGGGTGGTCGGACGGCCGACGGTGTTCATGGTGCTCATGGTCTGTCTTCCGTTCAGGCGGCCAGGACCTTGGCGAGCGCACCCGCCAGGATCTTGATGTCGGCGTCCAGCGTCGTCTCGGTCGCGGCGACCAGCAGGACATCGTCCCATCTTTCTTCTTTTGGCCCGGCACCAGGGGCCAGGCGGCTGTAGGGCACGCCGGCCAGGATGCGGTGTTCGGCCAGGCGCTCGACCACCTCGGCCGCCGGCTTGGGCAGCTTCACCGCGAACTCGTTGAAGAAGCGCGGGGTCAGCACCTCGACGCCCGGAATGGCGGCCAGGGCGTCGCGCGTGGCGACGGCCTTTTCATGGTTCAGCAGGGCCAGATTGCGCAGACCCGTCTCGCCCAGCAGGCTCATGTGGATGGTGAAGGCCAGGGTGCAGAGGCCCGAGTTGGTGCAGATGTTCGACGTCGCCTTGTCGCGGCGGATGTGCTGCTCGCGCGTCGACAGGGTCAGGACGAAGCCGCGTGCGCCGTCGGCGTCGACCGTCTCGCCACACAGGCGGCCCGGCATCTGGCGGATCAGCTTTTCGCGCGTGGCGAACAGGCCGACGTAGGGGCCGCCGAAGTTCAGGGCGTTGCCGATCGACTGGCCCTCGGCCGCGACGATGTCGGCGCCCATCTCTCCGGGTGACTTGAGCAGGCCCATCGAAACCGCTTCGGTGACGACCACGATCAGCAGGGCGCCCGCGGCGTGGGCGGCCTCGGCGATCTTCGTGACATCTGTGGCCGTGCCGAAGACGTTGGGGGTCTGGACGACGACGCAGGCAGTGTCGGGTCCGATCTGGGCGATGACGTCGGCTTCCGCATCGACGGCGGCCGGCAGCACCTGGGTCTCGACGCCGACCGCGTGCACCACGGTTTCGGTCGCCTGGACATAGTGGGGATGCACGCCGCCCGAGATCACCGCCTTGTTTCGGCGGGTCACGCGCGTGGCCATCAGCACGCCCTCGGCCATGGCGGTCGAGCCGTCATACAGCGAGGCGTTGGCCACCGGCATGCCGGTCAGGTTCGCGACCTGGGTCTGGAACTCATACAGATACTGCAGCGTGCCCTGCGCGATCTCCGGCTGGTACGGCGTGTAGCTGGTCAGGAACTCCGACCGCTGGATCACATGGTCCACCGTGGCCGGGACGTGGTGCTTGTAGGCGCCGGCGCCGCAGAAGAAGGGGGTCGTCCCCGCCGTGGCGTTCTTGCCCGCCATGGCTGACAGGGCGCGCTCCACCTCCAGCTCGCCCGCCACGCGCGGCAGATCGACCGGGCCGTCAAGCCGCGCCGATTGGGGCACGTCGACGAACAGGTCGTCGATGGATTTCGCGCCGATGGCGGCGAGCATCGCCGTGCGGTCGTCGGGCGTCAGGGGAAGGTAGCGCATGGGAAGTTACCGGGCGGCGGAGAGGTAAGGGACAGGATCTTCGAGGCGGACGCCCACGCGGGCCAAGCACTGGGCCAACTGCGGGATGTGTCCAGCACCGTAGAACACGATGGCTTTCTCGCCGGGCTGCAGTGTCGTCAGCAGCCGGGCGCAGATGTGCATGTTGCGTTCGTACCAGGCCGCGGCGACGTCAACGCCGGGGAAGGTGCGGCCCTGGTCGGCCGTGACCGCCATGGGCAGGTAGTAGAGAGCGTCGTTTCGGCTTCGGCCTTCCGGCGTGTTCAGCGTCAAAAGCGCATCGGCCACCGTACCGTTGGCCAACGCGGCGTTGACGCTGTCAGCAATGCCTTGGGCTTCGGCCATCAGCCGTGCATGCAACTCCGGCGCTGTCGCTTGCGCCGCCTGCATCAATGGGCCGAAGGGCAGTGGCTGGTCGAAATCAATGGCGATGACACGGGCCTGAAGACGCTCCGCGAGACGGAAGCCGAGTTGGTCCCGCTCGTTACGGCTATCCGGGCGTCTCCCGGCGCGATAATCCGCCCAGAGCCGGCTGGTCAGAGCCGCATCTCCGGCCGTCTCCTCGATCGCCACGACTGTCGGAGCGAAGCGGGCGAACTGATCCGTGAGGGCGACGATTTCCGCCTGACGGGCCGGCGCGCGGACGTCGTCGGATTGGAGGTTCACGACATCCCGACCGGGGTTGTCGAAGTGATAGACGCCAATCAGCATAACGACAGGCGGCTCGGCCGGCGCGGACGCAGCTTGAGCCGTCGCATCGCTGGCTAACAGCGACAAGCCAAGAAGAATGGCTGCCGCCAGTTTCATCAGAGGCTGCCCAGGAAGTCGTCGTAGGCGGCCTGGTCCATCAGGCCGTCCATCTGGGCGGTGTCGCTGACCTTGATCTTGGCGAACCAGCCGTCGGCTTCGGGCGCGGCGTTGACGGTCTCGGGCGCGCCGGACAGGACGTCGTTGGCCTCGACCACTTCGCCCGAAACGGGGGCGTAGACGTCCGACGCAGCCTTGACGCTTTCGACCACGGCGAAGCTGTCGCCCTTGGAGACGGTCTTGCCGACTTCAGGCACTTCCACGAACACCACGTCGCCCAGGGCGTCGGCGGCGTGCTTGGAGATGCCGACGGTGGCGACGTCGCCGTCCAGGCTGACCCACTCGTGATCTTTGGTGAACTTCATGATCTGATCCTCAGGCGGTCTTGGGTTTGCGATAGTAGCGTTGGGCCACGAAGGGCATGGCGACGACCTCGGCGGCGGCGGGCCTGCCGCGCACGATGACCTTCAACTCGGTTCCCAACTCGGCGAAGGCCGGCGGGACGTAGCCCATGGCGATGTTCTTGCCGAGGGTGGGGGAGGGACCGCCCGAAGTAACCTTGCCGATGACCTGGCCGTCGGCGTCGGCGATCTCTGCGCCCTCGCGAGCCGGCGCGCCTTCCTTGACGATCAGGCCGACGCGGACGCGGCCGGGGCCGTCGGCCAACTCCTCCAGGATGCGCTCGGCGCCGTTGAAGTCCGCCCGTTCCTTCCTCGACTTGGACAGGGCGAAGGTCAGGGCGCCCTCGACCGGGCTGGTGGTCGGATCGATGTCGTGGCCGTGCAGCGGCAGGCCGGCCTCGAGCCGCAGCGAATCGCGCGCGCCCAGGCCGATCGGCTTGACCCGGGCGTCTTCAAGCAGAGTGTTCCAGACGCGCTCGGCCTGGTCGGCCGGGACCGAAATCTCGTAGCCGTCCTCGCCGGTGTAGCCCGAGCGGGAGACGTAGCAGTCGGCGCCGAACAGCATCAGCCGGGCGCAGTCCATGAAGCCCATTTCAGCCAGCACCGGCTCGTGGGCGGCCATGACCTCGGCTGCCTCGGGGCCTTGAATGGCCAGGAGCGCGCGGTCGTCCAGTACGGTCAGCGTGGCGTCGCCCTGAAGGTTGGCGGACCAGAAGGCGAAGTCCTCGTCCTTGTTGCCGGCGTTGACGACCACGAACAGGCCGTCGTGATCGGGGCGGCCGGCCATCAGGTCGTCGATGACACCGCCCTCTTCGTTCAGCAGCAGCGAATATTTCTGCCGACCCGGCTTCAGGATCGCATAGTCGCCGGGGACGAAGCGCTCGAACTGGCTGACGGCGTCGGCGCCGGTGATCTTGCACTGGCCCATGTGCGAGACATCGAACAGACCGGCGTGTTCGCGGGTCCAGCGGTGCTCGGCCAGCACCCCTTCATACTGCACCGGCATGTCGTAGCCGCCAAAGCCCACCATGCGCGCGCCGGCGGCCCGGTGCGCCGCGTTCAGGGGCGTGGTTTTCAGTTGCGCGTCGGCCATCGGATCACTCGGTCGCGTGTTGGGGCGGACAGCTCCGCCGTGGTCGCGCCCCCGCTGTCCTGAAGCCTGAGAGATTCCGGTGTCGCCACCTTGCTCCGTCGGCGCGCCCCCAGACCGCGAGATCCTGGGCGACTTTCCAGCGTCCGTGCGCCGTCGCGGTCCGTTTGCCTGAGCGTTTCCGGGGCGGTTGCGCCTTCGGCGTCGGGGCCAGTTTCCTGGTCCGATCTCTCCCGCGAGAGCGCCGGACCCTGTGCCCGACTCCTCGGGGAAGTCAAGCACGGCGGAACCGGCGAAAGCCTGTCGCGGTTGGTGATCGCAAGGCTGTCTCACACCCCCTACACGCCCCCCAGGAAAACGAATGTCCATCCTCGACAAGATTCTCGGCAACGACGAACCCCGCGACACCCCCGCCAAGCCCGATCACAATATGCAGAAGGTGCTCGACGAGCTGGCCGCGCTGGGGCCCAAGCCGATCGAGACGCTGAGCCCCGAAGAGGCCCGTCGCCAGCCGACGCCGACCGATGCGGTCAAGTCGCTGCTGCGCAAGGACGGCAAGAACCCCGACGATGACCTCGGCGTCGCCACCCGCGACTTCACCATCCCCGGTCCGGCCGGCGCGATCCAGGCGCGGCTGTACGGACCGGATCTGGACAAGCCGAGCGACAAGCTGTCGCCGGTGGTCGTCTATTTCCATGGCGGCGGGTTCGTTTTCGCCGATCTGGACGTCTATGACGGCGGCCCGCGCGGGACGTCCAGGATGGCCGACTGCATCTTCGTGTCGTGCCATTATCGACAGGCGCCGGAGAACAAGTTCCCCGCCGCCCACGATGACGCCGTCGCCGCCTACAAGTGGGTGACCGAAAACGCTCAGAGCTTCGGCGGCGACCCGCAGAAGATCGCGGTCATGGGCGAATCGGCCGGGGGCAACCTGGCGATCAACGTCTCCATGGCGGCGCGCGACCAAGGCCTGCCGGTCCCGGTCCATCAGGTGCTGGTCTATCCGGTCGCCGGCGTCGACATGGACAATGAGTCCTACCGCGAGAATGCGAACGCCAAGCCGCTGAACAAGCCGATGATGGAGTGGTTCGTGAAGCACATCTTCAACGATCAGTCCGAGGCCCAGGACCCGCGCATCAATCTTGTCGGCGCGGCCAATCTGGCGGGTCTGCCGTCGACCACGGTCATCCTGGCGGAAATCGATCCGCTGCGCACCGAAGGCGAGCAACTGGCCGAGAAGCTGGAGCAGGCAGGCGTGGACGTGCGCCACAAGACCTTCAATGGCTCGACGCACGAATTCTACGGCATGGCTACGGTCGTTCCCGACGCCATGGCGGCCCAGACCTTCGCGGCTCACGAACTGAAGCGCGCCTTTGGAACGGCGATCCTTCCGATCTGACCTGTCAGGCCGAAAGGACGGAGAGGCGGGCTTTGGCCCGCCTTTTTCTTTGCCCGATCTCGCCCGACAGGCGAGCGCCATTGAACTTTTCCCGCGATTCCGACTTAGGTGAACCCAGACATTAAGATTTGGGTAACCATGCTGCGCGCCATTCGCATCGGCCTTTTCATCGGCATCGTCCTGGGCATGAGCGCCTGCGCTGCATTGCCCGAGCGCGGGCCCGAATCGGGCGCCTACGGATCTGTCGAGGTCGGGCGAACCCGCTGAGGTCGATGAATCTCGTGGCGCGGGGGGGATTCCTCCCCTAGTATCGCCGTGCGGACGCCGAATGATGCGCCGCGTCTCGGGTCTTTCCCACCTCGATGTTGACCATCGCTATCGTCGTCGTACTGCTGCTTGTGGTGCTGAACGGCCTGTTCGCCATGACCGAGCTTGCGGTCGTGTCCTCCCGAAAATCCAGACTGCAGAGCCGCGCTGAAAAGGGCGACCGAGGCGCGCGCAAGGCGCTGAAGCTCTCGGAAGAGCCGACGCAGTTCCTGTCGGCCGTGCAGGTTGGCATCACCCTGATCGGCATTCTGGCCGGCGCCTACGGTCAGGCGACCATCGCCGGCGAGCTGGACCGCATTCTTGAGACAGCCTTCCCGGCAGTCGAGCCCTATTCCCAGTTCTTCGCGACGGCTCTGGTCGTTGTCCTGATCACCTACGTGTCGCTGATCGTCGGCGAACTGGTGCCCAAGCGCCTGGCGCTGATCTTCCCCGAGGCTATCGCGTCCAAGATGGCCGGGCCGATATCGACGCTTGCGGTGATGCTGAAGCCGTTCGTGCTGCTGTTGACGGCTTCGACCTCGGGCATCCTCAAGCTTATGGGCGTCAAGGACCGCGACGGCTCCGACGTCACCCAGGAAGAGGTCGAGACCATCCTGGCGGAGGGCACCTCGGCAGGCCTTATCGAGCCCGAGGAACAGGAGATGATCGAAGAGATCATGCGCCTGGGCGACCGCCAGATCCGCGTCGCCATGACGCCGCGCCACGAGGTCTTCTGGGTCGCCCTGGACGATTCCGAGGAAATCCTGCGCGGCGAGATACGCTCGTGCCCCTATTCGCGCATCGTGGTGGCCCGCGACGCCGACGTCGATAATCCGCTAGGCGTGGTCCACAAGAAGGACCTGCTGGACAGCCTGCTGGACAATGGCGAGTTCAATGTCGAGACCCTGGTCCAGACGCCCGCCTTCATTCCGCAGTCGACCTCGGTGTTGAAGGCGCTGGAGATCCTGAAGGGCTCCAAGGTGCACATGGCCTTCGTGGTCGATGAGTACGGCGCCTTTGAGGGCGTGGTGACCGCCACCGACCTGCTTGAGATGATCGCCGGCGACTTCGACGAGGGCCACGACGAGGGCGAAGCCCTGATCCGCGCCCGCGACGACGGCACCTGGATCGTCGACGGCCGCACCGATCTGGTCGAGCTGGAGGACGTGCTGGGCGAGGACTTCGGCGCACACGAGGGCTTCCACACCGTGGCCGGCCTGGTCCTGCACCATCTGTCGCGCGTTCCGATCGAGGGCGAAGTGCTCCAACTGGGGCGCTTCGAGGTCGAGATCATCGACATGGACGACCGGCGCATCGACAAGCTCCTGTTCAAGACGTTGATCGCCGCCGAGGCCGAGGCGAAAGCCCGCGAAGAAAAAGCCGAGGCCTGAAAGCCCTGCGCGGCTTGAAATGCCCCGCGGGGTCGGGCATACGCCCCGGTCTGGCGAACGCGCCCTTTCGAGGGTGCGATCAATGCTAGGAGTTTAGCTCAGCTGGTAGAGCACCGGTCTCCAAAACCGGGGGTCGTGGGTTCGAGTCCCTCAACTCCTGCCATTCCCTCTGTCGCCTTCGGGTGGGGCATCCTATCTGAGGGCGAAGGCATCAACCGTTAGAAGAGCATTCGATGGCGAAGGCGAAGACCCCCGGCGGACGCCGCCCGGCGGGGAAACAGACCGGTCCCGCGGCCGGATCGACGGTCACCGTCGATCAGCCGGCCGTCGCCAAGCCGCGCGTGACGCCAGCCCAGTTCGTGGGTCAGGTGCGCGCCGAGGGCCGCAAGATCACCTGGCCGTCGCGCAAGGAGACCTGGATCACCTCGGTGATGGTCTTCATCATGGTGATCATCGCCGCCGCCTTCTTCTGGATCGTGGACATGGGTCTGGGCTTCGCTTCCGAATTCATCCTCGGCCTCGGCCGATAACAGGAGACGCGCGAAATGACTGACGCCGCGCCCGAAAAGCCCGCCGCCAATCCCCGGCACAAGTGGTACATCGTCCAGGCCTATTCGAACTTCGAAAAGAAGGTCGCCGAGCAACTGCGCGAGCAGGCGCGCCAGCGGGGGCTGGAGGACCACTTCTCGGAAATCCTGGTGCCGACCGAAGAGGTCGTCGAGGTCCGTCGCGGCCGCAAGGTGAACTCCGAGCGCAAATTCTTCCCGGGCTATGTGCTCGTGAAGATGGAGCTGACCGACGACGCCTACCACCTGGTCAAGGACACGCCGAAAGTCACCGGCTTCCTGGGCGCCGCGGGCGGCACCAAGCCGCTGCCGGTGTCCGAGCGTGAAGTTCAGAACATCATCGGCGCCGTGGAAGAGGGCGTCGAGCGTCCGAAACCCACGATCCGCTTCGACATCGGCGAGACGGTCAAGGTCATCGACGGCCCGTTCGCCAGTTTCGACGGTCAGGTCGAGAGCGTGGACGAGGACAACGCCCGCCTGCGCGTCGCCGTCTCGATCTTCGGCCGAGCCACGCCGGTGGAGCTGGAATACAATCAGGTCGAAAAAGTCTCGAACTGATCCTTCGGACATTCAGAAATCGCGCGGCGGCTCCAGCAGGGGCCGCCGTTTGCGTTCAGGGCCGTCGTCCGCTATAGGCGCGCCTCCCGTTTGACGGGCAAATCCGTGGGAGGCAGCCATGCCGCACCACGGCTCACCGGCCCGGCCAGATCGTCCGGGTCATTCATAGGAGAGACCAATGGCCAAGAAGATTCTCGGCTACATCAAGCTGCAGGTCCCCGCCGGCTCCGCGACCCCGTCGCCGCCGATCGGGCCGGCCCTGGGTCAGCGCGGCGTCAACATCATGGGCTTCTGCAAGGAGTTCAACGCGCGGACCGAGAAGGAAGGCAAGGGCACCCCCCTGCCGACCGTCATCACCGTCTACCAAGACAAGAGCTTCACCTTCGTCACCAAGACGCCGCCGGCGACCTGGTTCCTGAAGCAGGCCACCGGCCTGAAGTCGGGCGCCAAGCTGACGGGTCGCGAGACCGCCGGCAAGATCAAGCGCAGCCAGCTGCGTGAGATCGCCGAGAAGAAGATGAAGGATCTGAACGCCAACGACCTCGACGCGGCGACGAAGATCATCGAAGGCTCGGCCCGCGCGATGGGCCTGAACGTGGTGGAGGGCTAAGCACATGGCCAAGCAAGCCAAGCGCATTCAAGCCTGGACCGGCGACCGCGAAGCGGCCCTGCCGTTCGCCGACGCCATCAAGGCCGTCAAGGACAACGCCAAGGCCAAGTTCGACGAGTCGATCGAGATCGCCGTCAACCTGGGCGTCGACCCGCGTCACGCCGACCAGCAGGTCCGCGGCGTGGTCAACCTGCCGTCGGGCACGGGCCGTGACGTTCGCGTCGCCGTCTTCGCCAAGGACGCCAAGGCCGATGAAGCCCGCGCCGCCGGTGCGGAACACGTCGGCGCCGAGGATCTGTACGAAAAGATCAACGGCGGCTTCATGGACTTCGACCGCGTCATCGCGTCGCCGGACATGATGGCCCTGGTCGGCCGTCTGGGTAAGGTGCTGGGCCCGCGCGGCCTTATGCCGAACCCCAAGGTCGGCACCGTGACCCCGAACGTCGCTCAGGCCGTCAAGGACGCCAAGGGCGGCGCCGTTGAGTTCCGCGTCGAGAAGGCGGGCATCGTGCACGCCGGCATCGGCAAGGCCTCCTTCACGCAGGACGCGCTGGAAGCCAACGTCAAGGCGATCGTCGACGCCCTGACCAAGGCCAAGCCGTCGGGCGCCAAGGGCACCTACGTCAAGAAGATCAGCCTGTCGTCCACCATGGGCCCGGGCTTCAAGATCGACCCGGCCTCGCTGGGCGCTTGATGTCAGACCTGTTGCGCGCAAGTGCGACAGGCGAATGATAAGGACGGCCCCGGAGAGCGATCTCCGGGGCCGTTCTCGTTTGCGCGGACCCTAAGCCGGTCTGGAGCGTTGCTGCGGCTCGAAGGGCTGGAGTTTACGCATGAAACTGTTCGGACGCGGGTCAGAGGTGACCGGCCAGGGCTGGTCGCCGGCGAAGATCATCTTCGCGGCCGTCGCCTTGGTGGGCGTCTACTTCGCCTTCCAGCTGGCGATCGCCCTGTCGCAGCTGTGGGTGATGATGTTCGCCGCGGTTGTCGTGGCCGTGTTGATCCGATCCGTCGCCGATCCGCTGATGAAGCTGACGCGGCTGCCGTCCATGGTGGCGGTGATCCTGTCGGTGGTGCTGATCATCGGCGGGCTGGCCGCGCTGTTCTACCTGTTCGGGTCGCAGATATCCGCTCAGGTCGCCGATCTGGCGCAGCGCCTGCCGTTGGGCTGGAGTCGAGTCGAGGCCGCCATCGCCGCCCAGCCCTGGGGCCAGCAGCTGATGGGCAGCATGGATCAGCTGAGCGGCTATGCCGAGCGCGCCATAGGCTGGGCGCAGACCTTTGCGCTCGGCGTGGCCGCCGCTCTGACAGGCCTGCTGCTGGTGTTCGTGGCCGGCATCTATCTGGCGCTCTCCCCCGAAAAGGCGCGCGAGGGCGTGATCGGTCTGTTCCCGATGGATCGGCGTCCCCGCATCCGCGAAGTCATGAACACCACGGGACGGGCCCTGAAGGGCTGGCTGCGGGCGCAGCTGATCGCCATGACCCTGGTTGGTCTGCTGTCCGGCATCGGCCTGGCGCTGATCGGCGTGCCGTCGCCGGTGGCGCTCGGCGTCATGACGGGCCTGCTGGATTTCGTTCCCATCGTCGGACCGATCGCGGCGACCATCCCGGCCTTGCTCATGGCGGCCACGGTCGGCTGGGAACAGGCGGCGCTGACGTTGGTGCTCTACATCGTGGTCCAGCAGGTCGAGAGCGTGCTGATCATGCCGCTGGCGCAGAAGAGCGTGGCCAATCTGCCGGTCATCATCACCGTCTTCGCCGTCGTGGCCTTCGGCAGCCTGTTCGGGCCGCTGGGGGTGCTGTTCTCGGCGCCGCTGGCGCTGACCATCTACGTCCTGGTGACCATGCTGTATCGTCAGGACGTGCTGAAGGACGACGAGGCCGAGGCGCCCGGCGAACTGGGTTAGCGGGTCTGGCCTGACGCCGCGCGCTCGGCTAGCGTGCACGGCGGGGAGGCCGTTTTCATGCGCCAGATGTTTTTCGCCGCCGCGATCGCAGGCGGACTGATGCTGTCGGGTTTCCAGGCCGCGCCGCCGCAGGGCGACCCGCGCGAGGCCCTGGCGCGCCGCTATGTCCAGGTTTCCATGCAGGGCATGGAGAAGGTGGTTCTAGCCGCCGTCGCCGCCGAGATGGCCTCTTTGCCCGACGACATGGAGGCCGAGCATCGGGCCTGGCTGGGCGCCAATGCCGGGCCGATCCTGCTGCGCCACATGCAGCCCTTGGTCGACGCCATGATCGCCGACCACGCCACCCGGTTCACAGAGGCCGAGCTGAGGGCGCTTGCAGAATTCTACGACAGCCCGACGGGCCGGGCGATCGCCTTCAAGCAGATGGAATACGGTGCGGCCTCAGGCGCGCAGATGGGCGAATTCCAGATGGGCTATCTGACCGAGCTGCTGACCAAATTCTGCGCCGAGTTCACCTGTCCAGACCAGGCGGCCGCGTCCGCGCCGGCCAACAAGCCGGCGCGCCGTTGATTTCCCCCGCCAGCCGTGTATAGAGCGCGGCTTCCCGTCGCCGGTTCGCCGACGACGGTCCTGTCCGAGAACTTCGGGGTCTGGGGGCCGCCCAGACCGTAACAGTCAGAGAGCCCTCTGACGCCGTGGGGAGATGGGGACGCAAACTGACCGATGTCGGCCCGGCCTACCGGGATGGACGCCCGTCAGTCGCTTCCTTCGGACAATACGACCGGCCCGAACGTTTCGCAGCGATGCGACGCGCTTTGGCCAATCCGTCGTCGGGAATAAGCCCGGCGGCGAATGCCAAGACTGGAGACCGCAATGGATCGCGCACAAAAGGCCGAATCGATCGAGTCGCTCAAGGGCGTCTTCGCCGATGCCGGCAGCGTGGTCGTGACCCACAACCTGGGTCTGACCGTTGCGGAAATGGAAGACCTGCGTGGTCGTCTTCGTAAAGAAGGCGGCGCGTTCAAGGTGGTCAAGAACCGCCTGGCGCTGAAGGCGCTCGAGGCCGAGGACGGCAGCGACTACCACCCCCTGTTCAAGGGCCCGGTGGGCATCGCCTACGCTGAAAACCCCGGCACCGCCGCCAAGGTCGTCACTGATTTCGCCAAGGGTAATGATCGCTTCAAGATCGTTGGCGGCTTCATGGGCGCGACCGTCGTCGACCAGAAGGGCGTCGAGGTTCTCTCGAAACTGCCCACGCTGGACGAAGTCCGCAGCCAACTCATCGGCCTGCTCAATGCGCCCGCGACCAAGATCGCCGGCGTGCTGCAAGCGCCCGCCGGTCAGCTGGCTCGGGTGTTCAACGCCTACGCCACCAAGGACGCGGCGTAAGCCGCACCTTTCATCTCCGCATTCCTCTCTAAACCTCATCCTCCGAAGGAAAACTGACAATGGCCGACCTCGCCAAGATCGTCGAAGACCTGTCCGCCCTGACCGTTCTGGAAGCTGCCGAACTGTCGAAACTGCTGGAAGAAAAGTGGGGCGTCAGCGCCGCTGCTCCGGTCGCCATGGCCATGCCGGCCGGTGGCGCGGGTGCTCCGGCTGAAGCCGCCGAAGAGCAAACCGAGTTCACTGTCGTCCTGGTCGACGGCGGCGACAAGAAGATCAACGTCATCAAGGAAGTCCGCGGCGCCCGTTCGGACCTGGGTCTGAAGGAAGCCAAGGACCTGGTCGAAGGCGCTCCGCAGAACGTCGTCGAAAACGTCTCCAAGCAGGCCGCCGACGAGCTGAAGAAGAAGCTCGAAGACGCCGGCGCCAAGGTCCAGATCAAGTAATCTGGCCTTCGGCTGACGCTGAAGATCGGGAAGGGCCCGGCGGGAAACCGCCGGGCCTTTTCTTCGTTTGGCCCTCGCGGTCAGGGCGGGCAGCCCCCATGTGCCGCTTTCGACATATGGAGCGAGCCCGATGAAGATTCTGATGGTCCTCACGTCCCACGATAAACTGGGCGACACCGGCGAGAAGACCGGCTTCTGGCTGGAGGAGTTCGCTGCGCCCTATTACGCGCTCAAGGACGCCGGCGCCGAGATCGTGCTGGCCTCGCCCAAGGGCGGCCAACCGCCGCTGGACCCAAAGAGCGACGCGGACGATGCGCAGAGCGAAGACACTCACCGCTTCAAAGCCGACGCCGGTGCACAGGCGGCCCTGGCCAATACGGTCAAGCTGTCCGAGATCGACGCTGGCGAGTTTGACGCGGTTTTCTACCCCGGCGGCCACGGCCCGCTATGGGACCTCGCCGAAGACCCGCAGTCGGTCGCGCTGATCGAAGCCTTCGCCAAGGCGGGCAAGCCTACCGGCTTCGTCTGCCATGCGCCGGGTGTGCTGAAGTCGGTCAAGGCCGCCGATGGCGCGCCGCTGGTCAAGGGCCGCAAGGTGACGGGCTTCACCAACAGCGAAGAAGAGGCGGTCGGCCTGACCGACGTGGTGCCCTTCCTCGTCCAGGACATCCTGGCCGAAAACGGCGGCGAGTATGTGCGCGGCGAAGACTGGTCGTCGTACGTCGTGACCGACGGGACCCTGGTCACCGGCCAGAATCCCGCCTCGTCCCGCGAAGCCGCCGACGCGTTGCTGGCCCTGCTCAAATAGGGCCTAGCGCCGTCGCGGCGCCAGGATGTCGCCGAGGCGGTCCGGCGTGCCGGGGATGCGCTCCAGGCGCGGGTAGCGCAGGCCGTCGTGATAGTCGAAGGCCACGGTGCGGTAGCGATCGCCGTTACGGATCAGCAGGCTGATCGGCCGGTCGGTCCCCTTGGCGGCGGTGACCGCCTCGCGCAGAACCGGGGCCGAAGCCGCGCGGTCGTTGACGGCGACAAGGTCCCAGCCCGGCCCGATGTCCGCCTCGAAGGCGCGGCCGCCCCAGCGGATGCCGGACAGCCGGTTCGACGCGCCTGACAGGGTGAAGCCCAGCGAATACTGGAAGTCGTTGGCCCAGCCCGACTGGATGCGCTTCTCGGCCGCGGTCAGTTCGTCGGTGTAGGTCAGGCGATAGCCGCCGCGCTCCAGACCATCCAGCGGGGCCTTGGCTTCGGGACCGACCGCGTCCAGCCGCTGGCGCAGGAAGGCCGCCCAGTCGTGCGGATGCACCGCGTTCAGGGCCGTCACCACGTCCTCGAACGTATAGCCGCGCGGCGCCCACGAGCCGTCGTCGCCGCCGAAGAAGCCCTTGGCGAAGTCGTCCAGCGAACGTCGCCCGCCCGTCTGCTCACGGATCAGAGTGTCGGCGTCCAGCCAGATCAGCAGGGCCTCGCGGTAGTAGTCGCCCGTCCCCCGCATCCACGAGGCGTAAGGGTTGGATGTGCGATAGCCGAGCAGGTTGTGGTTGTTGGTGTCCTGCAGCGCACGCCATTCGCGGCCGGGCTGGTTGTCGTAGAAGGCTGCGACCTCGGCGAAACTGGTCAGGATGTCTTCTTTAGACGCCAGGCCGGCGCGCGCCGTCAGGACGTCGCCCCAGTATTCGGTCTGACCCTCATAGACCCACATAAGTGTGTTCTGGGTCGGGATGTTGTGGTTGACGGTCAGCTCATCGACGGGCCGGCTGCGCTTGCCGTTCCAGGCGTGCACGAACTCGTGTGGCAACAGGCCGACGCTGCCCAGGCTGCGGCCCCAGTTGGAGAAAAAGTCGGTCGGCACGGTGTTCTCGGACGAGCGATGATGCTCGAGCCCGATCCCGCCCATGCGCGAGGTCATCCCGACCAGGAATTCGTAGCGGTCGAAGGGGCGGGCGCCGAACAGGCGGTCAGCCTGGGTGACCATGTTCTCGAACCAACCCAACTGCTCGGCCGTCGGCGCGATGTGGCGGGCCTCGTCGGCCACGATGTGCATGTGGATGTCCGAGCCGCGCGGGTCGATATCGACGCGTCGGTAGTGGGCTCCGCCGAACAGCGGGCTGTCGATCAGGGTGTAGAGGTCCGTCGGCGCAAAGGTCGCCAGCCCGTTCTCGAAGCTGACGGTGTCCATGGCGACGCCATAGCTCCAGCCTTCGGGCAGCCGGATCGAGGGCTGGAAGGTGATGCCGGTCGAGCGATAGCCGGCGGGATAAAGCAGCGCCTTCTCCCACTGCAGGTTCAGCATCTCGGGCGTCATGACCACGCGCCAGGCCGAGTTGTCCGGCTGGGTCAGCCACTGGAACTCGACCTGGATTTCGGACACGCCCTGCGGAATGTCGAAGTGGAAGGCGTAGGGGTCGATGGTGTCTCGCAGCCATTCGATGCGCTGGCCGCCGCCGGTCGCGGTCACGCCCGACAACAGCTGGATCGGACCGGTCGCCGCGTGGTTGCCGGGCAGGAACTTCGGATACAGCAGAACCAGCGGCCCGGCGGTTACCGGGACGGTCTGGCGCACGCGCACGATCTTGCGCTCGACGTCGGTGGCGTCGACCTCGTAGCGGATCACGCCGGGATAGGTCTCGGCCGTCGGCTCGGGGATCGGCGGCAGGGCGCGGGGCAGGGCCAGCGGCGTGTTCTGGGCCGTGGGCGCGGTGGGCGCCTGAGGGCCGCTCCAGTCCTGAGCGAGGGCGGCGGGCGCCGCGGTCAGCATGAGCAGGGCGAGCGGAGCGGCGCGCAGGGCAGACGTCATGAGGCCTCTAGGGTCTGAAAGCAGGATTGCCCAACCGTAGCGGCTGACGGGGAAACGCCAAGCCCGCGTTTCCCCTGATCTGCGTCTAGCGCCGGCGCGGCGCGAGGATGTCGCCCAGCCGGTCCGGCGTGCCGGGGATGCGCTCCAGGCGCGGGTAGCGCAGGCCGTCGTGGTAGTCGAAGCGCACGGTGCGGAACTCGCTGCCGTTCTTCATGATCAGCTCGATCGGCTGGGTTTCGCCCTTCGCGGCCGTGATGGCGGCGGCAAGGCCGGCGGGGGTGGCGGCGCGGCCGCCGATGGCCACGATCTCCCAGCCGGGCGTCAGTCCCTGCTCGAACGCCGGCCCGCCCCACACGACAGAGGTGACGCGGTTCTGGGCGTTGGTCATCAGCCCCAGCGAATAGGTGAAGTCGTGGCGTCCCAGCTCGCCGTACAGCGTCTTCATGTAGTCCGAGGGCGTCTCGGCGAAGACCAGGCGGTAGCCGCCGCGTTCGATGCCGGCCAGCGGTCCCTGCGATTGCGGGCCGACCGCGTCCAGGCGGGTCCGCAGGAAGGCGGCCCAGTCGTTGCGCTCGACCGTGTCGAGCACGCCGGTCACGTCCTCGAACGTATAGGGCGCGGGGTCCCAGTTCCCGTCCTCGACCCCGAAGAACCCCTTGGCGAAATCGTCCAGCGACCGTCGCCCGCCCGACCGCTCGCGGATCAGGGTGTCGGCGTCCAGCCAGATCAGCGAGCCTTCGCGATAGTAGTCCTCGCTGCGCTGCAGGCTGGACCAGGGCTGGGGCCGGCGCTGGGCGATGATCGGGTCGTTTGTGGTGTCCTGCAGCGCGCGCCACTGACGCCCTGGCGGGTTCAGATAGGTCGCCGCCGTCATGGCCAGCACGTCCAGCGCCTGCTGCTTGGACATCAGTCCGGCCCGCGCCGTCAGCACCAGGCCCCAGTACTGCGTCTGACCCTCATAGACCCAAAGCAGGGAGTTCTGCAGCGGGTCGTTCAGCGTCGGCGTCAGTTGATCTGCCGGACGACGCCACTTGCCGTTCCAGCTGTGGACGTATTCGTGGCCCAGCAGGTCGCGGTCGGCGATCGTCGCCTCTCGGTCGGTGAAATATTTGGTGTCGACGCTGTTTTCGGAAGAGCGCTGATGCTCCAGTCCGATGCTGCCCAGACGATCCGACACGGCCAGCAGGAAGTCGTAATGGTTGAAGTGGCGCGCGCCGAACAGACGGTCGGCCTGGCGGACCAGTTCGCGGTGCTGGCCTAGGTGCGCCTCGTCGATCTCCAGCATCGCGGCCTCGTCGGCGACGATGTTCAGCCGCACCGGAGAGCGGCCGTTCGGATCGAGATCGACCTGGCGATAGTGCCGCCCGGCGAACAGCGGGCTGTCGGCGAAATGCTCGAGGGTGATGGGGACGAAGGTCGCCACCCCGCCCTGAAAGCCCTCGGTGTCCAGCGCCGTGCCGTAGTTCCAGCCTTCGGGCAGGCGCAGGGTCGGCTTGAACGTGATCTGGCGGCTGTAATAGCCCGCCGGATACAGCAGCGCCTTCTCCCACTGGATGTTCAGCATGTCCGGCGTGACCACGACGCGGCCTTGGGCCCCGTCGAGGGGCGTCAGCCACTGGAAGGCGACGTCGACCTGGCTGACGCCGGCGGGCACTGTGATCTGGAAGGCCCAGGGCTGAAGGGTGTTGCGCACCCACTCCAGCCGCTGGCCGTTGGCCGTGAAGGTCAGGCCGGCGATGTCGTCCACCGGGCCGACTGGGCCGTGATTGCCGGGGATCCACTGCGGATAGAGCAAAACCAGCGGGCCGGGTCCGGCGACGGGAATGGTCTGGCGCACCGAGACGATGCGGCGGCCGATGTCGGTCGCGTCCACGTCGATGCCTATGACGCCGGGGTAGGGCGCGTCGCGCGGCGCGGGGATCGGGGCCAGGGCGACCGGCAGGGCCGGCGCGGCGACCTGGGCGAGGGCGGGCGCGCCGAGCGGCAGCAGAAGGGCGGCGGCGCAGGCGGCCAGGGCGAGACGCTTCATGGACGGGCTTTCGGCAGAACGCGCCGCGTCGGCGCGGCGGCCGCAGATCACAGCGCCTGACGCCCTGCGTCAACCCGCCGCAGCATCCTCAAGCCTCGGGATTGACGTACAGAAGTTCGACGGTGAAGCGCAGGGTCGAGCCGGGCGGGATCTTGTCGCCGCCGACCCAGCGCTGGCCGTAGGCGAGGTCGGCCGGGATGACGAACTCGAACGTCTCGCCTTCGCGCATCAGGGCCACGCCCTCGGTCCAGCCCTTGATGACGCGGTTCAGCGGGAAGCTGGCGGGCGCGTTGCGGGAATAGGAGCTGTCGAACTCCCGCCCATCAATGAAGGACCCGCGATAGTGAACGCGCACGGTGTCGGTCTCGGTCGGCTGCGGCGCATCGGGGCGAGCTCGGCCCACGCGACGATACTGAAGCCCGCTTTCGGTCGTGGTCCAGCCGCGACGGCCGCCGTTCCAGTCCAGATAGGCGCGGTTGCCGGCCTCCCAGCCTTCCTGAGTGCCGGGCGTGGCGACGGCGGCTGCGGCCCGCTCGGCGGCGATCACCGTCTCCGAATAGGTCACGGGCGTGTGGCCGCAGGCAGCCAGCGGGAGGACGAGAGCGAGGGGGGCCAGGCGACGGATCATGCTGTCACGCTTATCACGCCGCCGGCCGCTGTCACGCTCGATTTCAGGCGCGACAATCCCGGCGCCGGGGCCTTTATTTTGCCGGAGATCGGCGTATATATGCGCCTCCCGCAGATTCCATGGAATTCGCGCGCAAGCGCCGAGGCTCGGTTTGTCGCCCTCCGACCGAGCGAAGGCGCTGGCTCCTTTCCCAGGAGCTTCAATGATTTCAGGCGTCCTGATCCGGATCGGATCGAGGGTGGACGCCGAAACCGATGGTCACGGACTTGCCGGTCGGCAGGCCCGTGGCTGCTGCATTTGAAGGCGGCCCGCGCCGCCGATGGGAAAACAGAATGGCCAAGTCCAACGACGGTCTCGCCCTGGGTAAGATCGCCTCCGCCACCTCGTTCACCGGCAAGAAGCGCATCCGCTATTCGTTCGGGCGCATCCCCGAGGCCGTGCAGATGCCGAACCTGATCGAGGTTCAGCGCGCGTCCTACGAGCAGTTCCTGCAGCGCGACGGCCGTCCGGGCCTGCGCACGGACGAGGGCATCGAGGCCGTCTTCAAGTCGGTGTTCCCGATCAAGGACTTCAACGAGCGCGCCGTTCTGGAATACGTCTCCTACGAATTCGAGGAGCCCAAGTACGACGTCGAAGAATGCATCCAGCGCGACATGACCTACGCCGCGCCGCTGAAGGTCAAGCTGCGCCTGATCGTGTTCGAGACCGAGGAAGAAACGGGCGCCCGTTCGGTCAAGGACATCAAGGAGCAGGACGTCTACATGGGCGACATCCCGCTCATGACGGACAAGGGCACTTTCATCGTCAACGGCACCGAGCGCGTGATCGTCTCGCAGATGCACCGTTCGCCGGGCGTGTTCTTCGACCACGACAAGGGCAAGACCCACGCTTCGGGCAAGCTGCTGTTCGCCGCCCGCGTGATCCCCTATCGCGGCTCGTGGCTGGACTTCGAGTTCGACGCCAAGGACATCGTCTATGTCCGCATCGACCGCCGTCGCAAGCTGCCGGCCACCGCCTTCCTGTCGGCCCTGGGCATGGACGGCGAGGAAATCCTCAAGACCTTCTACGAGACCGTCCCCTACGAGAAGCGCGGCGAAGGCTGGGTCACGCCCTACAAGCCCGAGCGCTGGCGCGGGGTTAAGCCCGAATTCGACCTGGTCGACGCCGACACCGGCGAAGTGGTGGCTCCGGCCGGAACCAAGATCAGCGCCCGTCAGGCCAAGAAGCTGGCTGACGGCGGCCTGAAGGCGCTGTCGCTGGCGGCTGACGCCCTGCTGACCAAGTATCTGGCCGCAGACGCGGTCAACATGCAGACCGGCGAAATCTTCGCCGAGGCCGGCGATGAGCTGGATCAGGCCACGATCGAGCTGCTGGAAGAGAACGGCTTCACCACCATCGACGTGCTGGACATCGACCACGTCACGGTCGGCGCCTACATGCGCAACACCCTGCGCATCGACAAGGCGACGAACCGCGAGGACGCGCTGTTCGACATCTACCGCGTCATGCGGCCGGGCGAGCCGCCGACCCCGGAAGCCGCCGAAGCCATGTTCAACTCGCTGTTCTTCGACAGCGAGCGCTATGACCTGTCGGCCGTCGGCCGGGTCAAGATGAACATGCGTCTGGAAACCCCCGAGGTCTCCGACGAGATCCGCGTCCTGCGCAAGGACGACGTGCTGAAGGTGCTGCAGATCCTGGTCGGCCTGAAGGACGGCCGCGGCGAGATCGACGATATCGACAACCTGGGCAACCGTCGCGTGCGCTCGGTCGGCGAACTGCTGGAGAACCAGTACCGCGTCGGCCTGCTGCGCATGGAGCGCGCCATCAAGGAGCGCATGAGCTCGGTCGATATCGACACGGTCATGCCGCACGACCTGATCAACGCCAAGCCGGCGGCCGCGGCCGTGCGCGAGTTCTTCGGTTCGTCGCAGCTGTCGCAGTTCATGGACCAGACGAACCCGCTGTCGGAAATCACCCACAAGCGTCGTCTCTCGGCGCTTGGCCCGGGCGGTCTGACGCGCGAACGTGCCGGCTTCGAGGTGCGCGACGTGCACCCGACGCACTACGGCCGCATCTGCCCGATCGAAACGCCGGAAGGCCCGAACATCGGTCTGATCAACTCGCTGGCCACCCACGCGCGCGTCAACAAGTACGGCTTCATCGAGAGCCCGTACCGTCGCGTGAAGGACGGTCAGGCCCAGGACGAGGTGGTCTACATCTCGGCCATGGAAGAGGCGAAGTACACGATCGCCCAGGCCAACATCGAACTGAACGCGGGCCAGATCGTCGAGGACCTGGTCCCCGGCCGGATCAACGGCGAGTCCCAGCTCCTGAACAAGGACGCCGTGGACATGATGGACGTGTCGCCGAAACAGGTCGTTTCGGTCGCTGCGGCGCTAATCCCGTTCCTGGAAAACGACGACGCCAACCGCGCGCTGATGGGCGCCAACATGCAACGTCAGGCCGTGCCGCTGGTTCAAGCCGACGCGCCGCTGGTCGGCACCGGCATGGAGGCGGTCGTGGCCGTGGACTCCGGCGCCGTGGTCGTGGCCCGTCGTGAAGGCGTGGTCGAGCAGATCGACGGCACCCGCATCGTCGTGCGCGCCACCGGCGACCTGGACGCCGGCCGTTCGGGCGTGGACATCTACCGCCTGTCGAAGTTCCAGCGCTCCAACCAGTCGACCTGCATCAACCAGCGCCCGATCGTGCGCGTGGGCGATCAGGTGAAGGCCGGCGACGTAATCGCCGACGGCCCTTCGACGGATCTGGGCGAACTGGCCCTGGGGCGCAACGCCCTCGTCGCCTTCATGCCTTGGAACGGCTACAACTTCGAAGACTCGATCCTGATCTCCGAACGCATCGTGCGCGACGATGTCTTCACCTCGATCCACATCGAGGAGTTCGAGGTCATGGCCCGCGACACCAAGCTGGGGCCGGAAGAGATCACCCGTGACATCCCCAACGTCGGCGAGGAGGCCCTGCGCAACCTCGACGAAGCGGGCATCGTGGCGATCGGCGCCGAGGTCCAGCCGGGCGACATCCTGTGCGGCAAGGTCACGCCCAAGGGCGAAAGCCCGATGACGCCGGAAGAAAAGCTGCTGCGCGCCATCTTCGGCGAAAAGGCCTCTGACGTGCGCGACACCTCGCTGCGTCTGCCGCCTGGCGTGGCCGGCACCATCGTCGACGTTCGGGTGTTCAACCGCCACGGCGTCGACAAGGACGAACGCGCGGTCGCCATCGAGCGGTCTGAGATCGAGCGTCTGGGCAAGGACCGCGATGACGAGCTCAAGATTCTCGAGCGCAACGTCTACAGCCGTCTGAAGCCGCTGGTGCTGGGCAAGACCGCCGTGTCGGGTCCCAAGGGCCTGGGCCGCGGCGAAGTCACCGAAGAGAAGCTGGGCGAGCTTTCGCGCGGCCTTTGGTGGCAGATCGCCCTGGACGACGAAAAGGCCATGGGCGAGCTCGAGGCCATGAAGAAGCAGTTCGAGGACGCCCGCAAGGCGCTCGACCGCCGCTTTGAGGACAAGGTCGAGAAGCTGCAGCGCGGCGACGAACTGCCCCCGGGCGTCATGAAGATGGTCAAGGTGTTCGTGGCCGTGAAGCGCAAGCTTCAGCCGGGCGACAAGATGGCCGGCCGTCACGGCAACAAGGGCGTGATCTCCAAGATCCTGCCCATCGAGGACATGCCTCACCTCGAGGACGGCACCTCGGTCGATGTGGTCCTGAATCCGCTGGGCGTGCCGTCGCGCATGAATATCGGCCAGATCTTCGAAACCCACCTCGGGTGGGCCTCGGCCGGTCTGGGCAAGCAGATTCAGAACCTGATGGAGGCCTGGCAGCATGGCGGGCAGAAGCAGGCGCTGATCGATCGCTTGACCGAAATCTACGGCGCGGACACCCCGCTGCCCGACGATGAGGAAGACCTGGTCGAACTGGCCCGCAACCTGTCCAAGGGCGTTCCGTTCGCCACTCCGGTGTTTGACGGCGCGCATATCTCGGACATCGAGGACCTGCTGGCCTCGGCCGGGCTGGACCGTTCGGGCCAGTCGATCCTGTTCGACGGCCAGACCGGCGAGCAGTTCAAGCGTCCGGTCACCGTCGGCTACATCTACATGCTGAAGCTGCACCACCTGGTGGACGACAAGATCCACGCCCGTTCGATCGGCCCCTACTCGCTGGTCACCCAGCAGCCGCTGGGCGGCAAGGCGCAGTTCGGCGGACAGCGCTTCGGCGAGATGGAGGTGTGGGCGCTGGAAGCCTACGGCGCGGCCTACACCCTGCAGGAAATGCTGACGGTGAAGTCCGACGACGTGGCGGGCCGCACCAAGGTCTACGAAGCGATCGTCCGCGGCGACGACAGCTTCGAGGCGGGCATCCCCGAGAGCTTCAACGTGCTCGTCAAGGAAATGCGCTCGCTGGGCCTGAACGTGGAGCTGGAGAACAGCTGAGTTGGATCACAGCCCTCTCCGCGTAGCGGGGAGGGCGATCCGCCTGTTCGCCTCTCTGAATGATTTGCGCGGCGCCTGCCGCAGAAGGAAATCAAGATGAACCAGGAAGTCCTGAACATCTTCAACCCGGTCCCGGTCGCTCCGACCTTCGACCAGATCCGCATCGCCCTGGCCTCGCCGGAGAAGATCCGCTCTTGGTCGTTCGGCGAGATCAAGAAGCCGGAAACCATCAACTACCGCACGTTCAAGCCCGAGCGTGACGGCCTGTTCTGCGCCCGCATCTTTGGCCCGACCAAGGATTACGAATGCCTGTGCGGCAAGTACAAGCGCATGAAGTACAAGGGCATCATCTGCGAGAAGTGCGGCGTGGAGGTCACCTTGGCCCGCGTTCGCCGCGAGCGGATGGGCCACATCGAACTGGCCGCGCCGGTCGCCCACATCTGGTTCCTGAAGTCGCTGCCGTCGCGCATCTCGCTGATGCTGGACATGGCGCTCAAGGATGTGGAGCGCGTGCTCTACTTCGAAAACTACATCGTCACCGAGCCGGGCCTGACCCCGCTGAAGCAGAACCAGCTGCTGACGGAAGACGAATTCTATCGCTATCAGGAAGAGTTCGGCGATGACGGCTTCACCGCCGAGATCGGCGCCGAGGCCGTGCGCAATCTGCTGATGGGCATCGACCTGAACGCCGAGGCCGAGAAGCACCGCGCCGAACTGGCCGACAGCCCGTCGGAAATGAAGGCCAAGAAGGCCTCCAAGCGCCTGAAGCTGATCGAGGCCTTCCTCGAAAGCGGCAACAAGCCCGAATGGATGATCCTGGCGGTCGTGCCGGTTATTCCGCCCGAACTGCGCCCGCTGGTGCCGCTGGACGGCGGCCGCTTCGCCACGTCGGACCTGAACGACCTGTATCGCCGTGTCATCAACCGCAACAACCGCCTGAAGCGGCTGATGGAGCTGCGCGCGCCCGACATCATCATCCGCAACGAGAAGCGGATGCTGCAGGAATCGGTTGACGCTCTGTTCGACAACGGTCGTCGCGGCCGCGTGATCACTGGCGCCAACAAGCGCCCCCTGAAGTCGCTGGCCGACATGCTGAAAGGCAAGCAGGGCCGCTTCCGTCAGAACCTGCTGGGCAAGCGCGTCGACTATTCGGGCCGTTCGGTCATCGTGGTCGGACCCGAGCTCAAGCTGCATGAGTGCGGCCTGCCCAAGAAGATGGCGCTGGAGCTGTTCAAGCCGTTCATCTACGCGCGCCTGGACGCCAAGGGCCTGTCGGGCACCGTCAAACAGTCCAAACGGATGGTCGAGCGCGAGCAGCCTCAGGTCTGGGACATCCTGGAAGAGGTCATCCGCGAACACCCGGTCATGCTGAACCGGGCGCCGACGCTTCACCGTCTGGGCATCCAGGCGTTCGAGCCCAAGCTGATCGAGGGCAAGGCCATCCAGCTGCACCCGCTGGTCTGCGCCGCCTTCAACGCCGACTTCGACGGCGACCAGATGGCCGTGCACGTCCCGCTGAGCCTTGAGGCCCAGCTGGAAGCGCGCGTGCTGATGATGTCGACCAACAACATCCTGTCGCCCGCCAACGGCAAGCCGATCATCGTGCCGTCGCAGGACATCGTCCTGGGCCTGTACTACCTGTCGCTGGTCAAGGATGGCGAGCCGGGCGAGGGCAAGCTGTTCGCCAACATCGGCGAGATCGACGCCGCGCTCGACGCCGGCGTGGTGTCGCTGCACACCCGCATCAAGGCCCGCTGGACCGAGATGGATGCTTCGGGCGAGCTGATCACCAAGGTGATCGACACGACGCCGGGCCGCATGAAGCTGGGCGCCCTGCTGCCCAAGAACCCGAACGTCGGCTATCGCCTGCTCGAGAAGAACCTGACGAAGAAGGAGATCGGCAATCTGATCGACGTGGTCTATCGCCACTGCGGTCAGAAGGCGACGGTGATCTTCGCCGACCAGATGATGGGCCTGGGCTTCCGCGAGGCGGCCAAGGCGGGCATCTCGTTCGGCAAGGACGACATCGTCATTCCGGCCAAGAAGGTGACCTTCGTCGCCGAGACCCGCACCCAGGTCGAGGAGTACGAGCAACAGTACGCCGACGGCCTGATCACCAAGGGCGAGAAGTACAACAAGGTCGTCGACGCCTGGGCCAAGGCCACGGACCGGATCGCCGACGCCATGATGGCCGAGATCGCGCAGCCGCGCGTGCTGATCGAGGGGCAGGCCCCCGACGTCAACTCGGTGTTCATGATGGCCAACTCCGGCGCCCGCGGTTCGCAGGCGCAGATGAAGCAGCTGGGCGGCATGCGCGGCCTGATGGCCAAGCCCTCGGGCGAGATCATCGAGACGCCGATTGTGTCGAACTTCAAGGAGGGTCTGACCGTCCTTGAGTACTTCAACTCCACCCACGGGGCCCGCAAGGGCCTGGCCGACACCGCGCTGAAGACCGCCAACTCGGGTTATCTGACCCGTCGTCTGGTGGACGTCGCGCAGGACTCGATCGTCACCGAGGAAGACTGCGGCGCGACGCGCGGCATCACTCTTCGTGCGGTAGTCGAGGGCGGCGACGTTCTCGTCTCGCTGGGCCAACGCGTCCTGGGCCGCTATGCGGCCGAGGACATCAAGGAGCCGGGCGGTGACACCGTGTTGTTCCCGGCCGACACTTATCTCCAGGAAGAAGAGATCGAGGTCCTGGACTCGGCCGGCGTTCAGTCGGTCAAGGTCCGCTCGGGTCTGACCTGTGAGGCGGAAGCCGGCATCTGCGCCATGTGCTACGGCCGTGATCTGGCGCGCGGCACTCAGGTGAACATCGGCGAAGCCGTCGGCGTCATCGCAGCTCAGTCGATCGGCGAGCCGGGCACCCAGCTGACGATGCGGACCTTCCACATCGGCGGCACCGCCCAGGTGGCCGAAACCTCGTTCTTCGAGGCGACCAACGCCGGCGTGATCAAGATCGTCGGCCCGACCGTCAAGGCGGCCCACGGCGATCTGGTGGCCATGAGCCGCAACGTCGTCGTGACCGTGGTCGTGGACGGCAAGGACCGCGAGACCCACAAGGCTCCGTACGGCGCGCGCATCCGCGTCGCCGAGGGCGCCGAGGTCAAGAAGGGCCAGCGTCTGGCGGAGTGGGACCCCTACACCACCCCGATCCTGACCGAAGTCGGCGGCGCGATCCGCTTCGAGGATCTCGTCGAAGGTCTGTCGGTCAAGGAAGAGACCGACGAGGCGACCGGCATCGCACAGCGTGTCGTCAGCGACTGGCGCGCCAGCCCCCGCGGCTCGGACCTGCGTCCGGCCATGGGCGTCACCTCGGGCGACGCCTACGCCAAGCTGGCCTCGGGCTCCGACGCCCGCTACCTGCTGCCCGTCGGCGCGGTTCTGTCGGTGAACAACGGCGACGAGGTCAAGCCGGGCGAGATCATCGCCCGCGTTCCGACCGAAGGCGCCAAGACCCGCGACATCACCGGCGGTCTGCCGCGCGTGGCTGAACTGTTCGAAGCTCGCCGTCCCAAGGACTGCGCGGTCATCGCCGAGATGGATGGTCGCGTCGAATTCGGCCGCGACTACAAGAACAAGCGCCGCATCAAGATCACGCCCGAGCCGGATGCCGACGGCAACCAGGCCGAACCGGTCGAGTTCCTGATCCCCAAGGGCAAGCACATCTCCGTCCACGACGGCGATCTGATCCAGAAGGGCGACTACATCATCGACGGCAACCCGGATCCGCACGATCTGCTGCGCATCCAGGGCGTCGAGGCGCTGGCCGAATACCTGGTGAACGAAGTGCAGGAGGTCTACCGACTGCAGGGCGTGCCGATCAACGACAAGCACATCGAGGTGATCGTTCGCCAGATGCTGCAAAAGGTCGAGATCATCGACTCGGGCGAAACCACCCTGATCCGTGGCGACACGGTCGAGGTGGCCGAGGCCGTGGCCGAGAACGAGAAGGTCGAGAAGCGTGGCGGCCGTCCGGCCATCACCCAGCCCGTCCTGCTGGGCATCACCAAGGCGTCGCTGCAGACCCGCAGCTTCATCTCGGCGGCGTCCTTCCAAGAGACCACCCGCGTTCTCACCGACGCTTCGGTGAACGGCAAGAAGGACACGCTGGAAGGCCTGAAGGAAAACGTCATCGTCGGCCGTCTGATTCCGGCCGGCACCGGCGCCTACCTGCGCTCGATGCAGAAGATCGCCAACGAGCGTGACGCTGAACTGACCCAGGCCCGCGAAGATGCAGTCGAGCCTCTGCCGGCTGACCTGGCGCTGGAGCTGGAGAAGTCGGAAGGCTGATCCATCTCGGATGAACCAACCCAAAGGGGCGGCGTCGAAAGACGTCGCCCCTTTTTTTTGGCCTCAGTCCAGCTTGTTGCTGCGCTGCCGGATGTTGGTGGTCGCGCCCTGACGCATGTCGACCCCAGGGCGGTCGCCGAGATGCGCCCCGGCGCATCCGGTCCCGAGATTGGAGCCCACGCAGTCGGACGGCCCCATGACGCCCGCGCCGCCGCCCAGGGGTCCCCGCTGGGCCCGGTGAGCGGCCAGGGCGCGCCGTCCTTCGGTCAGGAAGGGTGCGTCGGCTCCTCGGTCGCGCATTTCCGGTCCATCGGCGCGACTGGTCAGGCGCTCGTCGCAGCGGTCACGCTGGTCTTGGGACAGTCGAGCCCGGTCGCTACAGCCTAACGCGCCCGCGAGGCCGCGCGCGATGGCGGCGCGGTCCGATCCGGTCGGCGCGGCGAGCGCGGCTGGCGCAAGAGGGACACCCGCCGCCGCGGGCGCCGACCCGGTGGGCGCGACCCGCGGCGTTCGCGGGACCGCCGGCGAAACGGCCCCTGAAGCGGTCGAAGTGGCTGGGATGCGGGGGCTCTGGATCACGGAACGGGGGGAGCGCTCCAATTCGATCAACATGACGGGCGCAGGCGCACGCGAGGCGCTGGAGGGGGCGGCGACGCGCCAGGCCAACGGCCCCAGCACAGCCAGATGCAGCAGGGCCACCAGAGCGGCTAAGCTCAGGCGAGGTCTGATGCGCGCCAACTCAGCGGCGCGGATTGCTCTCGTCCAATTGGTAGTGGCCCGGCAGGTGGGCCCCAGCGCAGGTGCCCCGCAAGTTGCCGCCTGGGCAGTCCGGCGCCATGCCGCTGACCCCCACGCCGCCCGAAGCCGGGCGTCGACGCGATTCATAAGCGGCCAGGGCGGCGGCGCCTTCTCTGGCGAAACGGGCGTCCCGCGCGGCGTTGCCGCTGCCGGTGATGGGCCGGGCGCGGTCTGCGGCCTCGCCCAGCCGCTCGGCGCAGACCGCCTGTTCTACGCTGTTCAGCCGGCTGGGGCTGGCGCACCCGATCGTGCTCGTTCGCAAGGATCGCGCGACAGCCTGACCGGTCGTCTCGGGGCGCAGCCGCCATGCGTCGTTCGCGGCCGGCGCCGGCGCACCGGCGGGCGCCGAGGCGGCCTGACGCGGGGAAGGGGCGCTGGGGCGCTCGTCCTCGTCTTCCTGCGGGCGCGGCGGCGCAAGGGGGTTCGCAATACCCGACACCGCCGGCCGTGTGGCGGGCGTGGGCTGAGGCGGCGCGAGCCGCGGCCGAGGCGTTTCCGCCTGGATCAGCGGCCGGGGCTCGATCTCGATCCGGATGACGGGCGGCTGAACCAGAGGCGGCAGGGTCGCATCCTGGCCCGCGCGCCACACCAACAGGGCGATGAGCAGGGCGTGCGCCAGCGCTGAAGCCGCGATGAAGACCGCGCCCGTCCGTTGATTACTGGCCCGCCACGCCGCCGCCATCACGCTCCCCTCGCTTGGCCCCAAGCTGAGCGGGAAAGCATGGCCACTTTCAGGCCTCCGGCTCGTCCTGGCGTCTGGCGCGTCGGGCGGCGCGTTCAGCCTGGCCTTTCCAGCCATAGCCCTCGCCGTGTGCGCCCAGGCTTTCGAACTCCGGCGGTGCGGCCTTGTGGACGTACTGTTCGGCGACAAGCCAGCCTTTCAGCGGCGGCAGGACGGCCAGACAGCTCACCGCCAAAAGAGGCAGTGTGACCACCATATGCACCCAGATCGGCGGCTGTACGGTGAACTCAAAGGCCATGAAGGCCATCATGCCGACCACGCCGACGATCGACATTCCGAAGAAGGCGGGACCGTCGGCCGGCTCCGCAAATCCATAGTCCAGGCCGCACTCGGGGCAGTGATCGCGAATCTTCAGATAGCTATGCAGCAACGGCCCCTTGCCGCAGCGCGGGCAACGGCAGCGCAGTCCGGTGGACCAGGTGCTGAGGCGCGGGTAGTCGGGTTCGGATACCATGGACACGATGTCGGCCTCTGGCGGTTGGAATGCAAGCGGCCGATCGCCGCGCTCATCAACCGTTAACCGCGATGAAAGGGGGGCTCGGGCAGGGTCGGGGCGCATGTCCGGGGCATTGGCCAGAAAGCGCGTTCTGCAGACGACCGTGGCCGCCGCGGCCGCGGGCGCGGTCGTGTTTACGCCGCTGGCCCCCCTTGCCCAGGCGACGCGCGGCGCCGAAAGCAGCACGGCTGCTATCGATCCGGTCGCCATCCGGATAGGCGCCAATCCCGAGTTCACGCGCGTGGAGTTCGCCGGCGTCGTGGGCTCTCGCGCCCGGGTACGCCGTGAGGGCGATCAGGTCATCGTGCGCATCGGCACGACGGCTGCGCCGGATGTTTCACGGCTGCGGGTCGATCCTCCGGCGGGCGTCGCCTCGGTGCAGACGCGCGCCACGGGCGGTGGCGTGGAACTGGTCATCAGCCTGGCCGAGGGCGCGGGCGCGCGCTGGGGCTCGGCCGACGGCGCGGTCTGGCTGAATCTGTATGAGACAGCCGCCGCCGCTCCGACGCGCGATGTGCAGCAGTCGGCCGTCGTCCCGGTCCAGGCCGTGGTGACGGACGACAAGGCGGTTCTGAACTTCCAGTGGGCTGCGCCGGTGGGCGCGGCCGTGTTCCGGCGCGGCGAGGCCGTCTGGATCGTGTTCGACGCCGCCGCGCGGCTGGATATGGCCGGCGCGCAGGCGCTAGGTCCGGCAGGCCAGGCGCGCTGGGCCGCCGGGCCTGACTACACCGTCGTGCGCATCGCCGCGCCCGAAGACGTGGCGGTCGAGACCTCGGGCGAGGGCGGGCGGTGGACCGTGACCCTGGGCGGACCGCGCAGCGGCGTCGGCGGCGCAGCCGCGACGGGGGTTGACGTCGGCCGTGACGACGGCGCGCGCATGGCCCTGGTGGCGCGCATGGCGGGCGCGACAAAAACGATATGGCTGACTGACCCGCTGGCCGGCGACCGTTTCGCGGCGGTCACGGCCCTGGCGCCGGGCAAGGGCTTCGCCGCGCGGCGACAGCTTGTGGACCTGACCCTGCTGCCGACCGCGCAGGGCCTGGCGGTCGAGACGCTGACCGATGACCTGACGATCGAGCCCGACGGCGATCTGGTCACGATCGGCCGTCCGCGCGGGCTGAACCTGTCGGCGCCCAGCGCCGCCCTGGCGCAGGCTGTTCCGGTGGATGCGCCGCGCCGTGCGCCGCGTCCGGCCCTGATCCTCGCCGAATGGAGTGACTTCGGCGACGAGGGCTTCATGAGCCGTCACGCCCGTCTGCAACAGGCCGCGATGCAGGAGAGCGAGCGCGCCGGCGACGATGTGCGCGCCCCCGCCGAGGCGCGGCTGGCCTTCGCGCGTTTCTTGGTCGGTTCGGGGCTGGGCTTCGAGGCCGTGGGCGTGCTGAACGCCCTGGCCAAGCAGAACCCGGCGATGCAGGGCGAACCGGAACTGCGGGGCCTGCGCGGCGCGGCCCGCGTGGCGATCGGGCGGCTGGACGAGGCGCAGGCGGACTTCGCGGTCGGCGCCCTGTCGGGCGATGCCGCGACCCAGGTCTGGCGCGGCTACGTCGCCGCCGAACAGGGTCGGTTCGCTGAGGCCAGACAGGCCTTCGCAGCAGGCGCCGCGGCCATCGACGCCTTTCCCGCCGTCTGGAAAGCACGCTTCGGCGCCGCTCATGCCCTTGCTGCCCTGGAAACCGGGGATCTGCCGGCGGCGCACGCGCTTCTGGCCTTCAGCTTCAGCCAGCCGGCCCCAGCGGCCGACCAGCTGACCGCGCGCCTGGTGCAGGCGCGCCTGTTTGAACTGGAAGGGCAGGGCGACCGAGCCTTGGCCGTCTACAAGGCCGTGGCCCGCGCTCCGCTGGACGGTGTGGCCACGCCCGCGCGGCTGGGCGCCATCAAGCTGGAGATGGCGCGCGGAGAGATGAAGCCCGACGCCGCCGCCGGCGCGCTGGAGCAGCTGAAATGGCGCTGGCGCGGCGACGCCACCGAATTGGCCGTGATCCGCACCCTGGGCGACATCTACCTGTCCCAGGGACGCTATCGTGAGGCTCTGGACGCCCTGCGCGGGGCCGGCAAGCGCATGGCGCAGCTGCCGGGCGCGGTCGAGATTCAGGCCGACCTGTCCAATGCGTTCCGCGCCCTGTTCCTGGACGGGGGCGCCGACGGCCTGCAGCCCATCCAGGCGCTGGGCCTGTTTTACGACTTTCGCGAACTGACGCCGGTCGGCGCGGACGGCGACGACATGGTGCGCCGGCTGGCGCGTCGCCTGGTCGATGTGGACCTGCTGGGCCAGGCGGCCGAACTGCTGAAGTATCAGGTCGACAATCGCCTGGAAGGGGTCGCCAAGGCCCAGGTCGCGACCGACCTGGCCACCGTCTATCTGATGAACCGCCAGCCGGAACAGGCGCTGCAGGCCCTCTGGAGCTCGCGCACCACGCTGCTGCCGACCGCCATGAACGTGCAGCGGCGCGCGCTGGAGGCGCGGGCCCTGTCGGATCTGGGTCGCTATGAGCACGCGCTGGAGGTGCTGGATCGCGATCAGAGCCCGGCGGCGCGCGCGGTGCGGGCCGACATCGCCTGGAAGCAACAGCAATGGCCAGGCGCCGCAGACCTTTACGACGGCCTGCTGGGCGACCGTTGGCGCGATGCGGCCACGCCGCTGACGGCCGAGGAAGAGAGCCGGTTGATCCGCGCGGGCGTCGGTTATTCGCTGGCGGGCGATTCCGCCGGCCTGTCGCGCCTGTCACGGAACTATCAGGGGCTGGTCGGCGGGGCCCGCCAGGCCACCGCGCTGCGCATCGCCCTGGACGGCGGAGAGTCGGCCCAGGCTCAGGACTACGCCGCGCTGGCGTCGAGCGCGGACACCTTCACCGGCTGGGTCGCGGCCATGAAGGCCGATCTCAGACAGAAAACGGGCGGAGACCGTCCCGCGGCCCCCGCCCGTCAACAGGCTGATCAGGCGGCGCCGGCCGCTGGGCCGGCCGCCGCCTAGTCAGTCGGATTAGCCGTTCACGGCGTCCTTCAGCGGCTTCGACACGCGGAAGCGCACGGCCTTGGAGGCGGCGATCTTGATGGTCGCGCCCGTGGCCGGGTTGCGGCCTTCGCGAGCGGCGCGGTCGGCGGTGTCGAACACGCCCAGGTTCGAGATGCGCACGTCGCCGCCCGACTTGAGCGAGGCGTGGATGTTCTCGACGATGGACGTCAGAACCTTGCCGGCGTCGGCTTGCGACACACCGGTGTCCTTGGCGACGGCGGCGATGAGTTCGGCTTGAGTGGTCATGAGGGTCGTTTCCCGAATAGGTCGCCCGATTCCCGGGCGATGACCCGGCGATCAACACGCTTTTCGGGTGACTTGGCAAGTCGCGGCGCCGAGGAAAGCCTTTGAGGCTGGGGATTCAGCCCGATCCAGAGGCCCGCTGGAAGCTCTCGACCAGGCTTCCCGCGACCAGTCGCCAGCCGTCCACCAGCACGAAGAAGATCAGCTTGAACGGCAGCGAAACGATGACCGGCGGCAGCATCATCATGCCCATGGACATGAGCACGCTGGCGACTACCAGATCGATCACAAGAAACGGAACAAAAAGAAGAAATCCGATCGTGAAGGCCCGTTTCAGCTCGCTGATCATGAAGGCCGGAGTGACCACGCGCAGAGGCAGATCCTGGGCGTTCTGCGGCGCCTCGACCTGGCTAAGCCGGGTGAACAGGGCGAGGTCGGAGCTGTCCACCTGGGACAGCATGAAGGTCTTCACCGGCTCGGACGCGGCGTCGAAGGCCTGAGGCAGCTCCATTTGCTGATCCAGCAGGGGGCGGATGCCCGAATCATAGGCGTCCTGCCAGGTCGGGGCCATGACGATGGCCGACAGGAACAGAGCCAGCGACACCAGCACGGCGTTCGGCGGCGACTGCTGCATGCCCAGGGCGGTGCGCAGCAGCGACAGCACCACGACGATCCGCACGAAGCTGGTGGTCATGATGACGATCGACGGCGCCAGACTGAGCACCGTCATCAGGCCGACCAGCTGCACGACCCGTTCGGTCAGTCCTGCGCCGGTGCCCAGGTCGATGTTGATGGCCGCGCCCGACTGCGCCACGTCCTGCGCCAGGGCGCCGAGCGGCCAGACGAGGCAGAGAAGGGTGGTGATCAGCGACAGGACCGCCGCGCGTTTCAGCTCGGCGCGCGAGGGCATCTTCAGCAGGCCGGCGCGGGCTGATCTCATTTCGGCGCTCCCGACGCGCGGGGCTCGATAAGTTCCTTGCCCTCGCCCAGAAGGATAAGTCGTTCCTCGTCGTCGACCCGAACCAGCACCAGCCGCCGGGCGGGGTCGAGCACCAGGGTTTCGACGACCTGCATGCGCCGCGCGCCGCGGTCGGCCTGCAGCTTGGCCATCAGTTGGGGCGCATAGCGACGCGCCGCCCAAGCAGCCAGGCCGATAATGCCCAGGGTGATGGCCAGGCCGAACACCGCGCGGGCGAGATCCAGGAAGTTCATGAAGGCCCCGTGCCGCAGGGCCTCACTGCGAGGCCGCCGACAAGGTCAGATTGTCCCAACATCCTTAACGGCGCGTTTACCATGCACCCGGCATTTTCGACCCAGTGAGAATCGAAGGTTGAGATTCGCCGGAGCGAACCATGGGCGTCGCCGACCTGCCGCTGCTGCAACAGATCAAGGGCCGGCTGGGCTGGCTGGACGAGCGCCAGCGCGTGGTGGCCCAGAACGTCGCCAACTCCGACACGCCCGGTTATGTCGCGCGAGACCTCAAGGCGCCGACGGACTTCGCTCGCGCCATGGCCGAAGGCGGGGGGCTGCGCATGACGCGGACCTCGGCCGCGCACATCTCGCCACCAGGGCCGGCAGTCCGATTCACTGCGTCCGACGCGCCGGATTCCGAGACGACGCTGGACGGGAATTCGGTCGTCGTCGAGGAGCAGATGCTCAAGATGGCCGAGAGCCGCATGGCCTATGACGCCGCCATCGGCTTCTACCAGAAGTCCATGCAGATGATCCGCATGGCCGCCCGGCCGCCCGGCCGCTGAGAAGGACTGAGCCATGCCCGATCCGGTTCCGCCCAGAAACAACGCCATGGCCGTGGCCGCTTCGGCGCTCAAGGCCCAGCAGTCGCGCATGCGCGTGATCGCCGAGAACATCGCCAACGCTCAGTCCACCGCGCCGACGGCCGACGGCCAGCCCTATCGACGCCAGGTGCCGGTGTTTCAAGCCCGCGAGATCGACGGCGTGACCGGCGTCACCCTGGCCCAGGTTCGGCCCGATATGCGCCCCTTTCGGGTCGAGTACGACCCCTCGCACCCGGCGGCCAACGCCGAAGGCTATGTGCAGCGGCCCAACGTCGACACCCTGGTCGAGGCGATGGACATGCGCGAGGCGCAGCGCGCCTATGAAGCCAACCTGAACGTCATCGAGACGGCGCGGTCCATGGAGACCCGCACGCTCGACATCCTGAAGCGCTGAGGAGCTAGGCCATGAACCCGATGATGGCGGCCAAGGCCTATGCGGCGGTCCAGGGCGGCACCCTGCCGTCGGCGACGAACGTCGCGCCGCCCGCCTCGGGGCCGGATTTCTCGCAGATGCTGTCCAGCGTCATGGGCGACGTGACCCAGGCCACGCGCGGCGCCGAGACCCAGATGGCTCAGTCGGTTCAGGGGCAGGGCAATCTGATCGACGTCGTCACAGCCATTTCCTCGGCCGAGGCCTCGCTGGAGACGGTGATGGCGGTGCGCGATCAGGTGATCCAGGCCTACCAGGAAATCATGCGCATGCCGATCTGAGGCGGGAACTGCGTTCAGGCCAGCCGGTTTGCCAGCTGACTGCAACGGAGGCCTGTCATGCTGAAGGACCGCAACTCTTCGGCCATCATCGCCGTCGCCGACCTTGATCGCGCCCGCCGCTTCTATGAACAGACCCTTGGTCTGACCGTGGCCGACGACATGGGCGAGGTGCTTTCCTTCGCCACCGGAGGCACGCATCTGGTGGTCTATCGATCGGACGAAGCCGGGACCAATCGGGCCAATGCGGTGGTCTGGGGGGTCGGCGAGGAGATCGAGGCGATCGTCGCCGACCTGCGCGGCAAGGGCGTCAGTTTCGAACACTACGACCTGCACGGCGTGGACTTTGCCGACGGACTGCATCGGTCCGGCGAGTTCCGGATGGCCTGGTTCAAGGATCCGGACGGCAACATCCTCCACCTTAACAGCGGCGACTAGCCCTCGAGCGAGACCACCGGCTGGCGCACACGTACGGCGCGGCCCTTGCGCTTCAGCCAGCCCTTGATCTGGTTCTGAAGCGGCTGGTCGATCACGTAGTGGAAGGCGAAGGCGAACACGAAGGCTGCAGCCACGCCCGCGCCCCAAAGCGCCCACTGCACGGGCTCCGACAGCGACAACCGCGCGACGGCGACGTTGGTGGCGCCGAACCAGGCGATCCGGACCACCTCATTGGTGATGAACATCGAGAACGAGACCACGGCCGAGAGCTCGATCAGGCGCGACGGCTTTTTGACCCGAACGGCGCCCGCAGCCAGGATGATGAGGCTGATGCAGACAAGCGAAATCAGGGCGTTCTTGTCGAAATACTGCGCGATTGCGAGACCCGTGGCGGCGGCGATCCCGGCCCAGCCGGCCAGCCGCGGCGCGATCCAGACCCTCTGGGCGAACCCGGCCAGGCACATGCCCAGGAAGAACAGAGGCAGAGCGCGCCAGAACCCCAGCCTGAGCGGCATCTGATAGACAGGCAGGTCGAACAGCGCCCAGGTGATCTGATTGGCCAGCAGATAGACCCCAACGCCGAGGCCCAGCACGGCCCAAGGGCCCAGCCGCATCAGGCCGCGCAGGATCCAGGGGAAGGCCAGGTAGCAGCCTATCAGCGCCGAGATGGACCAGCTGGGCGCGTTCCAGCCCAGGCCGCCATGCACGCCGAAGGACTGAACCAGGGCCAGCTGCGCCGGCAGCTGATCCCAGGCGAACCACTCCGGATTGCGCGGCGGGGCGCCCACGGCCGTGCCGAGCATCACCAGGGCCACGAGGCTGAGCCCCATGATCAAGTGGGCCGGCCAGACCCGCAGCGCGCGCTTCAGGAAGAAATCGGTCGGCGACAGTCGGCCCTGACCGACCGCCGCGCCATAGACGCGCATCAGCACATAGCCTGAGTCGATCAGGAAGAAGTTGGTCAGCAGGAAGCCGCCGCGCTCGAACACCGGATGGATGGTTTCGGACAGGGCGTGCGGCCCGGCGGCCTGGAAGTGGTGCAGGATGATCAGCGAGGCCACGATGAAGCGCAGCGCGTCCAGCCAGCCGCCGCGCATGATCGGCGGTGGTTCATTCCGGGACGAAATCGCGCTCCAGGCCATGACGACGGCTCCTTCGCAGGAGGCGTCGCAATCTTTGGGCCGTCAGGCGACGCCCGGCGCGAGGGCCCAACGCTGCGAGCCTTCGCCGAAGGGGCGGAAGAACAGGTCGCGGTAGCGTTCAAAGACTTCGACGATCCGAGCGGCCAGATCCTGGGTGATCGATTCACCGCGCTGACGCTTCATGGCGGCTACGCAGTCCACCACGACGGTCTGATGCGCCGAACCGCCCATGCTTTTGAGCACGGTGGCGACATCTCGAGCCAGAGGATCCAGCGCAGGGCTGCTGCTCCAGGGGCCCTTCTGGCCGTTATCGTGCGTCAGAGTCATTCGGGAAACCCCTCGTTCTCGACAGACACGAAACGCGTCGCAAAATCCTCGGAAAAGTGCAAGCCCGCAGGGTGATTCGCGCGAAACTTCTGATCAGCCTCGTTTTTCGACGAACACCGTTCCGGCGGAGTAGCCGGCTCCGAAGCTGCAGATCAGCCCCTTTTCGCCCGGCTCGAAGCCGTCCTGGTGCAGGTGGAAGGCGATGATCGATCCGGCCGAGGAGGTGTTGGCGTAGTCGTCCAGGACGATGACATTCTCCTGCGCCGTCGGCTCGCGACCCAGCACCTTCTTGCCGATCAGTTCGTTCATGTTGATGTTGGCCTGGTGCAGCCAAAGCCGCTTCAGCGACGGGGCCTCGATGTCCAGGTCGCGGGCGTGATCCACGATCATCTCGGCGACCATCGGCACCACGTCCTTGAAGACCTTGCGCCCCTGCTGGACGAAAAGTTTGTCCGTTTGGCCTATCGCTTCTCTGCTTGAGGCCTCGGTGCGATTCAAAAAGCCGAAATTGTTGCGGATGTTGTTGGAGAACACCGTCTTCAGCCGCGTGCCCAGCACCGTCCAGCCGCCCGGTCCAGCCTGATCCTCGGCCTCGACGATGACGGCGGTGGCCACGTCGCCGAAGATGAAGTGGCTGTCGCGGTCGGTGAAGTTCAGGTGGGCCGAGCAGATCTCGGGATTGACCATCAGCACCGCCTTGACCGAGCCCGAGGCGATGAAGTCCGCCGCCGTCTTGATCCCGAAGGTGGCCGACGAGCAGGCCACGTTCATGTCGAAGGCGAAGCCGTCGATGCCCAGGGCCTGCTGCACCTCGATGGCCATGGCGGGGTAGGGGCGCTGCATGTTGGACGCCGCGCAGAGGACCGCGCCGATCTCGCTGACCGGCTTGCCCCAGGCCTCGATCGCCTGACGCGCAGCCTTCACCGCCATTTCGGCGAGGACAGACAACTCGTCGTTGGAGCGTTCCGGCAGGTTCGGGGCCATGCGCTCGGGGTCGATGACGCCCGCCTTGTCCATGACGAAGCGGCGCTTGATGCCCGACGCCTTTTCGATGAACTCGACCGAGGACGGCGTCTTGGCCTCGGCCTCGCCCGCCGCGATGGCGTCGGCATTGGCCGCGTTCCAGCGCTCGGCCCAGGCGTTGTAGGCGGCCACCAGTTCGGCGTTGGAGATGGACTGTTCCGGCGTGAACAGGCCGGTGGCGGCGATCACGGCTCGAGTTTGAGCCTGAGGCTGAGTTTGGGTCACGCGGGCGCTCTGTCCATTTCGATGGCGAACCCTCTCAATAGGACGGCGGCGGGGTCCGGTCGAGGCTCGCCATCAAGCCGCGCCACCAACGGCGCACGCGGCCGCGCGGGGCTGAGGGCAGGGGGCGGTCGCGCGCCGCGATCAGGGCCTCTACCAGGTCCTCGGCCTCGCACGGCCAACCATCCGGCGTGACATAGATCGGATAGTCGATCAGGGCGGCGTTCACGAGGGCGTCCAGGCTGGCGGCGCGGCCCCGGCGCGGGAAGTCCAGTCGATCCTCCGTCAGCCCCCAGCCGGCGTAGAAGGGCCGGCCATAGACGCTGACCCGCTTGCCCCGCAGCAGGGCTTCGAAGCCGGACAGCGACGTCAGCGTCGCCAGCCGGTCGCAGGCGTTCAGACAGTCGACGATGTCCAGCCCGTCGGCCACGGCGTCCACCTCGCACATCGCCGAGGCGTCCAGCAGGCCCGGCCGGTTGCCTGCCAGCACGTCGGGATGGTTGCGCCAGATCAGGAAGGCGTCGCGATGATCGCGCCGCGCGGCCTGGACGAGGGCGGAGTTGGTGCGGATGTCCGGGCCGCAGCCCAGCAGGATCGAGCGGTCGTTCTCGACCTGACCGACGACCAGCAGGCGTTCGCGATCTGTCGGCCAGTCGGCGGGCACGCCGTCGCCCTTCAGATTATATTTGGACAGACCGGCGTCGACCACGCGGGCGCGCAGACGGGCGGCGCGGGCCAGGCGCTCGGGCGCGGGCTCGCCGGCCGCGATCAGGCCTTCCAGCCGGCTGGGCCGCGACGGATCATAATAGACCCCCTGATCGTCCAGGGCGACGGACAGGGCGCCGAAGAAGTCGGACCCCAGGCCGCGCGAGCGGATGAAGCCGTCCTCGATCCGCACGGTCGGGCCGTCGAAGGCGGCGGCGGCCTCGCGCGTCGTCTCGCTCTCCTTGCCGGCCCACCAGACCAGCCGGCCGGCGTGGTCCTGAGCCGCCTTCACCGCCGCCGAGGCGCGCCAGTAGTAGCGCAGGTCAGTGCGCGGCCCGTTGAGCAGGCGGCGGATGGCCGGGCGCTTGGCCGGGGCGAAACCCACACCGGCCCAGAAGCCCTCCAGCCGACGCGCCCTGCCTTCCAGGGCGATCAGCCGATCCAGCGCCTGCTCGGGGTCACAACGCTCGCCGGTCACCGGATCGACATAGCGCGGAAGGCGGATCAGGGCAGCGGCGGCTACAGTTTCGATGTCGCGCGCCGCCCCGCGTCGGGCGATGGGCTTGGCGTCGGTCGTCAGGCCCCATCCGGCATAGAAAGGCGCGCCGAAGCAGCGCACCGGCAGGCCGCGCAGAAGGGCCTCGAACCCCAGGCCGCTGGTCACGCACCAGACGGCGTCGACCTCGGCCAGCAGATCGGCGGGGCGAACGTCGGCGTCGATGAGGGTCAGGCCGTGCAGCAAGCGGTCGGGAATGCATCCGCGCTTCTTGCCCGCCGCCACCGCCGGATGGCGCTTGACGATCAGCTGAGCGTCCGGCTCTTCGCGCCGCGCGGCCTCGATCATGGTGACGAAGCTGTCGGGCCCAGCCAGGCCGTTGACGATCGAGGCGTCGCCGAAGGTCTGATCGACGATCAGCACGCGTCGCCCCGGCTTCAGGATCGACCGATCCAGCGGCCCGCCCATATTGGTCTTGGACAGGCCCGAGGCGACCAGCCGGTCGATCAGGGCACGCGACCGGGCCTGCATGGCCGCATCACACCAGTCGGGTCCCGAGGCGATGGCCTCTTCCATGCGCGAAGGGCGCGACGCGTCGTAATAGACGCCCAGGTCGTCGGGCAGGATGCTGAGGCTGGTCGCTCCGGCCTCGCCCAGACCGATCGAGCGGATCAGGCCGTCCTCGAGCGCCACATAGGGCAGACCGCGAGACGCCGCCCAGCGCCGTCCCGCCGCCGCCGTCGGCTTCAGCCCCCAGCCGATCACGGCGCGCACGTCCGGGCCTGGCGTGGCGCGCAAGTCGTACCCGGGCAGGAACCGCGACAGGAACGGGACCTTCAGCACCCCAGGCGCGCACACCCAGGCCGGAATGGGCCGTTCGGTTTGAGGGGAGGAGAGCGTCAAGGTCTGTCCATGCAGGCTTTGAACCCGTGTAGGGCAGGCCATCACCTCCCTACAACCCGCGGGGGTGAGCGGGTGGGGATTACGCCCGCCCGGCCTGGCCCGACAGCATGGCGGCGTCGACCCCCAGCCCAGCCAGGGCGCGGCTCCATTTGGCGTCGTGGTCACCGTCGAAGATCAGTCCGACGTCGGCGTCGGCGGTCAGCCAGACGTTCTCGCCCAGCTCTTCCTCCAACTGGCCTTCGCCCCAGCCGGCGTAGCCCAGCAGCAGCACCGAACGGCGCGGCCCGGCCACGGCGTCGGTCATGGCGATCAGGGCGTCGCGCGTGCCCGTCATGGCCAGGCCTTCGCCGAAGGGCAGGCTGGCCTCGTCGTTCATCCAGTCGTCTGTGTGCAGCACGAAGCCGCGTTCCTTCTCGACCGGTCCGCCGATCAGCACCGGCCGCGTCGCAGCGTCGCCGAGGGCGGGCGTCTCCAGCTTGTCCAGCACGGTCTTCAGACTGACGCCGGGCGCCGGCCGGTCCAGGCGCAGGCCCATGGCGTGATCCGGGCCGTGGGCGCAGATCAGGATGACCGCGTGTTCAAAACGGGGATCGCCGATGCCGGGCATGGCCACTAGGACCCGGCCCGTCAGGGATTGGAATTCAACCATGTTCCTATCATCGGGTCGCGCCCGCCGATCCGCAAGGCGGCGCGACGTCTCGTGCGCGCTTGGTTTGCGCGCGTCCCGCGCCTATCTGCGCTGACGAGCCCCTTTTCGGAGACATCCCATGACGATCAAGACCGGCGACCGCATCCCCTCGGCCACCCTGACCACCATGACCGGCGACGGTCCCAAGCCGATCACCACCGACGAACTGTTCAAGGGCAAGACCGTGGCCGTGTTCGCCGTGCCGGGCGCCTTCACCCCGACCTGCTCGGCGCGCCACCTGCCGGGCTTCAAGGATCACCGCGACGACTTTTCCGGCAAGGGCGTGGACACGGTGGCCTGCGTGTCGGTCAACGACGCCTTCGTCATGGGCGCCTGGGCCCGCGAGAACGAACTGGACGGCGAGAAGGACATCGTCATGCTGGCCGACGGCAACGCCGACTTCACCCGCTCCCTGGGCTTGACGCTGGACGCCAAGGGCTTCGGCATGGGTGAGCGCTCGCAGCGCTATTCGATGCTGGTCAAGGACGGCGTCGTCGAGCAGCTGAATGTCGAGCAGGGCGGCGAGTTTAAGGTCTCGTCGGCCGAGCACCTGCTGGGGCAGCTTTAAGAGCGCTGTCGCACGGCTCGCGGAGCCTCGCTGCATGAGCGCGTTTTGCTCGCGCTACGCTCGCGGCTTGAGCGCTTGAAATGACCGACGTCTTCAGCCCCGAGAAGCGCAGCGCCGTCATGCGGCGCATCAAGGGGCGGGACACGTCGCCCGAGCTTCACGTCCGTCGTCTCCTGAGGGCGGCGGGCGTGGGCTATCGGCTGGGCGGATGCGGCCTGCCCGGCCGGCCGGACGTGGTGATGAAGGGGCGCAGGCTGGCGGTCTTCGTCCACGGCTGCTTCTGGCACGGCCACGACTGTCCGCGCGGCTCCAGAAAGCCCAAGGCCAACGCCGACTACTGGGCCGCCAAGATCGGCCGCAATCGTATCCGCGACGCCGCCTCCGTCGCCGCCTTGGCCGAGGCCGGATGGCGGGTAGAGGTGGTTTGGGAGTGCGAGCTCAAGACCCCCGAAACCGCCCAGCGACTGCTGGCCGTGGTCGGCGTCGATCAGGCCGCTTCGGCCTCGGCGCCGTCCGACAGAACCTGCGTCAGCGCCCCGATCAGAGCGGCGGGCGTCAGGGGCTTGGAGACGAAATAGTTCATGCCGGCGGCCGTGCAGGCCGCGACGTCTTCAGGCGCGGTGTCCGCCGTCACCGCGATCACGGGGGTGCCGGCGTTGATGCCGCCCCCGGCGCGCAATCGACGAGTCGTCTCGCGGCCGTCCAACTCCGGCATTCTCACGTCCATGAAGATGACGTCGAACGCTTCGCTGGCCGCAATTTCCAGCGCCTTCAGCCCGTCGACGGCCGTCGCGATTTCACAGCCGAGCGGCTGCAGGATCAGCTGGACGGCGCGTCGGTTGATGTCGTGATCATCCACGACCAGAACCCGGAGAGGCGGATCCGCCTCTGGATCATCGTCCTCGGCCGGGTCGGGCGGACTTTGGACCTTTGGCGTCGTGGCTGGCGCATCCGGCTGCGGCGTCAGGACGGGCGGTCGCGCCGCCAGGGCCTGCGTCACGGTCCCACGGCCATCGGTTTCGGCCGCCGAGGTGATCACGTCGCTCTCGGCCTTGGCGAGCGTCACCGCGACGGTGAAGCTGGCGCCTTGGCCAGGTCGGCTCCGCGCCGTCAATCGGCCGCCCATAAGCTCGACAAGGTCGCGGCTGATGGTCAGGCCAAGGCCGCTGCCGCCGAACTGGGCGCTGACGCCGTCGGCGGTCTGGTCGAAGGGCTGAAACAGTCGCTCCAGTTGGGCGGCCGTCATTCCTGCCCCCGTGTCGGCGACCTCGATGATCAGGGCCGTTCCGGACGGCTCCTCGGCCCAGGCGTGAAGGCGCAGGGTGATCGAGCCCTCGTTGGTGAACTTCATGGCGTTGGAAATCAGGTTGTTCAGCACCTGTCGCAGCCGCATGGCGTCTCCGCGCACCAGTCGCGGCATCATGCGAGCGCCTTCGACCCGCAGGCGCAGGCCCTTGTCGCGGGCCAGGCCCGCCCACATCCGAACGGTCTGGGACAGGAGCTGGCGCAGATCGAAATCGGCCGCCTCGACCTGCATTCGGCCCGCATCCAGCTTGGCGTGGTCCAGAAGATCGTCCAGCAAGGCCTTCATCATCAGGCCCGCGTCGGTGATCAGCGCAGCGTTCGCGCGGGCTTGGGCGTCGCCTTGGTTCAACTCGCTGGCGCCCGTCAGTATGGCCCCGATGGGCGTGCGAAGATCGTGGCCGACGGCTGCGAGGAAGGCGTTTCGTCCGGCCAGAACTCGCTCGGCTTCGACCCCGCGGCGCTCGGCGTCCAGCCGGGCGGCCGCTTCCGCTTCATGGGCCTTCTCAAGCTTGCGCCATGTGGAGATGCAGAACATCGAATAGACGCCGACCGCCACGGCGACAGCGGTGATGAACCCGGGCGGCGCAGCGTACAGCCCCATCATCACCGGCAAACTGCCGAGATACAGGAAGTGCGGCGCGGTGGTCAGCACCATGACCTTGGTCGATGAGGGGGCGTTGACCAGTGAATAGATTGAGCCGGCGCACAGCAGAATCGCAGCGCAGATGCCGCCCATCGCACCGCCCGCCAGCCAAAGCGGGATCGCCAGGCTGCCGAAGAAGGCCGAGTTCAACACCAGCATCACCCCCCCGATCACGGAACGGATCGGGCCGATCTGGGTCGTTCGGCCGCTCGTGATCGGGGCGAACACCCACAGATCCAGCCCCTGGATCAGAAAGTACAGCGCCGCCCACACCGCCGCATAGGGCCAGCCGATCAGCGGACTGAACACCAGCGCGCTGGCGGCGCCCATGCACACCCGTTGAACCAGAGCCTTGCGGCGCTGGCGTATGGCGGGGGCCCACCCTTTCTGGTCGGGGGCGTAGGTCTGCGGCATTCGGTGTTCCGGCAGGCGTTGCTCGCCCTTCGCCAGCATGCCGATATGGCCCTAATGCTCCGTCAACGCCCAGTCCCGATGGCGTCCGCGACGCTGGCGAAACCCTCGGCGCGCAGGCGACGGGCGAGGTCCGCGTTGATCCGCCGCACCAGGCCCGGCCCGGCGTAAACCAGGGCTGAATACAGCTGCACGGCCGAAGCGCCCATGCGCAGGCGCGTCAGCGCCTCTTCGCCGGTGTCGACGCCGCCCGCCGAGATCAACGGCAGACGGCCTTGAGCGGCGTCGACGGCAGCGGTCAGGGCTCGGCGGGCGATTGGCTTCAATGGCGCGCCCGACAGCCCTCCGGCTTCCTGGCGCTGAGGCGAGGTCAGCTCGGGCGGGCGCTCCAGCGTGGTGTTCGAGACAATCAGACCGTCTATGCCCCAGGCCAGCGCGGCTTCGACGATCAGGGCGATTTCGGCGGACGTCAGGTCTGGCGCGATCTTGAGAAAGACGGGCTCGGGGCCGCGCGCCTGCGCCACCCGGCCCAACAGGTCGTCCAGCGCCTCCCGCCCCTGCAGCGCCCGCAGGCCCGGCGTGTTCGGCGACGAGACGTTGATGGTGAAATAGTCGGCCAGACCCGCCAGCCGCTTCAGGCCGGCGACATAATCGGCCGCCTTGTCTTCGGTGTCCTTGTTCGCCCCCAGATTGGCGCCGACGATCACGCCGGGCGGCCGGCGGTTCAGCCGCGCGGCGAAGGCCTCCAGCCCGCGGTTGTTGAAGCCCATGCGGTTGATGACCGCGCCGTCGTCGCTCAGCCGGAACAGGCGGGGCCTGGGGTTGCCGTCCTGCGGCCGGGGCGTGACCGAGCCGCATTCAACAAAGCCGAAGCCCAGCCGGCCGAGGCCGCCGATGGCCTCGCCGTCCTTGTCCAGGCCGGCGGCCAGACCGACGGGCGAGGGCAGTTGCAGCCCCGCCAGGCCGGTCGCCAGGATCGGGTCCGGCTTGGCGTTCGACGCCGCCGGCAGCAGCGCCAGTCCTCGCACGGCGGCGCGGTGCGCCGTCTCGGGGTCGAGCCGGCGCAGCAGGTTGGTTCCGAGGTCCAGCAGGCTCATGCCGCTTCGCCCCAGACGATCTCGCCATCCACGACCTTGGCCGTCCGCGCCTCCGACACCGCCGACAGGGGCAGGTCGGCGAACAGATGCGGGAACAGGGCGCCGCCGCGCGACGCCTCCCACTTCAGCGCCTCGCCCAGCGGCGTCAGGTCGACGGTCAGGATCACCAGATCGCGTCGGCCGTCGTAGTGGCGTCGCGCGGTCTCGGCCAGTTGGTCGGCGGTCGACATGTGGATGTAGCCGTCGGCCCGATCGGCCTCCGACCCGCCATAGGCGCCGGCGGCCTGGAAGGCCGTCCAGTCGTCACGGCCCATGATCTTGAAGGCCTCCGTTTCGCTCACGCCGCGCCTCCCCCCAGGTCTCGCGGGGTAAGGAAGCCTTCGCAGGTCGGCCGCCCGGCCGCGTCGACCGAGAAGATGGCCGCCGCGCCGGTCGGAAAGCCGGCGAGCCGCTCCATCATGGCCGGCGAGGCGGCGCCTTCGACCAGATAGTCGTGCGCCAACAGGTGGACGCCCGGATTGTGCGCCAGGATCAGCAGGCAGCCGGCCTCCTCCTCCACGGCCTCGACATGGCGGCGCAGGGTCTCGCTCTCGGCGTTGTACAGGGCCGGCTCGATCCGCACCTCGACATCGCCCAGCGCCTCATGCGCGGCGTCCCAGCTCTGGCGGGTGCGCACGGCCGCGGAAACAATGGCCAGGTCCGGCTTCAGCCCCCGTTCGGCCAGGGCGCGGCCCATCAGGGCGGCGTCGGCCAGGCCTTGCGGCGAGAGGGGGCGGGCGCGGTCGCCGCCGTCTCCGCCGGAGGCTTCGGCATGGGCGTGACGCATCAGGATCAGTCGGTGCATGGGCCCCGCTTAATGCCGTTCGCGCGCGCTATCCAGCGCTCCTCTGGTCGCGGGCGACAGGACCGGCGCCGACAGCGCGGGCCTGGCCTGGGTGGACGGCCGAATGCGGGCGTAGGCCTGACGCGTCGCCTCCAGCAGGATGACGCCAGAAGCACCGGGGGCGATGCGGCTTCCCACCTGCTCGAACGTCTCCGCGAACCGCAGCAGCGGGGACCAGGGCGGGGCGTACAGGGTCTGTGACCAGGCGGTCGGCTCCAGCCCGGCGTCTCGCACCAGCTTCTCGAGTTGTCCGCGTGTGAAGGGGCGGCCGTGGCCGAAGGGCGTCTTCTCTGATCGCGCCCAGAAGCCCCCACGCGCCGCCGCCGCCAGGATGATGCGGCCCGCCGGCGCCAGGGCGCGCACGGCCTCGTTCAGAAGCGCGGCGGCGTCGTCGGCCTCTTCCAGGGCGTGGATCAGCAGGATGCGGTCGAATGATCCTGCGGCGAAGGGCAGGCGGCGGTCGTCGACCAGCAGCGTTCGGTTGCGCCCGACGCCCGGCCAGGCCTCGACCCCCTGGCCCGAGGGCATGGCGGCGACGATCCGCCGCGCCCCGACGAAGGCGTCCAGCCACGGCGTGGCGTATCCGATGCCCAGCACATCGCAGCTCGGCGCCTCGCCCCAGGCCTCGGCCAGGCGTCGCGCCAGCATGCGTCGCGCCAGCGCGCCGGCCGGCTCGCCGTAGAAGGCCCGCAACTCGTCGATGGAGCGCCGCATGGACGCGAGTATAGGCCCAGCACGCGCCGGCCTGCTAGGATGTGCGCATGACCCTGGATGTGCGCCTGTTCCCCTGCCTGTCGGACAACTACGGCTTTCTGATCCGCGACGCCCAGACCGGGCGGGTGGCGGCGGTCGACACGCCGGACGCTGACGTCATTGTGAGCGATCTGGAGGCCAGCGGTTGGGGTCGGCTGGACATGATCCTGAATACCCACTGGCACCCCGATCATACGGCGGGAAATGAACAGCTGAAGGCCAGGACGGGCTGCGAGATCGTGGGGCCCGAGGAGGTTCGCCGCGCCGCGCCGCTGGACCGCGTCGTCAGTGGCGGCGATGTCGTCGAGCTGGGCGCGACCCGGTTCGAGGTGACCCATGCGCCGGGGCACACCCTGGGCCATGTGGTCTATCGCTCGGTCGCGGATAGCGCCGCCTTTGTCGGCGACGTCCTGTTCGCGCTTGGCTGCGGCCGCCTGTTCGAGGGCACGCCAGAGCAGATGTGGGCCAGTCTCCAGACGCTGGCGGCCTGGCCTGACGAGACGGTCGTCTGGTGCGCCCACGAGTACACCGCGTCGAACGCCCGCTTCGCTCTGGACCTGGACGACAGCGCGGCGATGCGCGAGCACGCCGAGGCCGTTTTCGCGGCCCGCGAAAGGGGCGAGCCGACGGTTCCGACGACGATCGAGGTGGAGAAGCGCTTCAACCCCATGCTGACGGCCGGCGACGCACGCGTCTTCGCCGAGCGGCGCGCCGCCAAGGACGCTTTCAGGGGCTGATCAGTCGGCGAAGGCTTCGATGATGCGGGCCGACGAGGGCCGGCCGGCCGCGCCGCGCGACGGATCGGTGGTCACGCGCAACTCGCCGTTGCTGTATGTGACATTGGCGCGATTGCCCTCGACGATGGTGATGATCCGCAGGCGCGACAGCCGGCCCCGCGCCGTGACCGAACGCGCCATGCGCAACACCGCATCGGTGGTCACCATGAGCGCATCGACCGCCAGGGCCTCGGAGCGATCGCCCGAGAGATTCACCTGGACCAGGTGGCCCAGCGCCTCGTTCAGCACGGCCGACCGGCGCAGCATCAGACTGTGCAGCTGGAACGGGCCCAGCACGGGCGGCTCCAGGCTTTCGCCCGGACCGACCATCGACACCGGCGACCCCTGCGGCGCGCGCGGCCCATACAGGGTCATGCCGCCGTCGGGCGTGACGCGCAGAACCAGCTGTCCCGCGTCGTTGCGATACAGCACGTCGCCGCGCGGCGCGGCCGAGGACCGCAGCGCCCACGTCTCGACGCTGCGGTCGAACCGCAGCAGCGACGTCGAGCCCGAGCGGTCGAGGATGAAGGTCTGGCCGTTCTCGGCCGTGTACCGTCCGACGGGAGGCAGGTTGCGGCTGAAGAAGCGGTCGCGCAGCGAACGGCTCTGCTGAGCCTGGGCGTTCGATTCCTGCTGCGCATGGGCCGGCGGGGGCGCGAGCGTCAGCCCGCCGACGATGACGACGAACGCCATCGCGGCCCAGAACGACGTCGACGCCGACCTGTGCAAGCCCCAAATAATCATGATCGACTTGGTGAAACTCCCGCGCGGCGGATTTTGGGCGGGAGCGAGCTTAACCGACCAGGTATTGACCACCGTTCAACGACAGGGTGCAGCCTGTGACATATCCGGCACGCTCGCCCGACAGCCAGGACACCATGTCGGCGATTTCCTCGCCTTTCCCGAGCCTTCCGACCGGGATCTGAGCGATGATGCCGGCCAGGACCTTCTCATCCATGGCCCCCACCATTTCGGTGTCGATATAGCCGGGCGCGATGCAGTTCACCGTCACGCCCTTGCGCGCGTTTTCCAGCGCCAGAGCCTTGGTGAAGCCGATCATGCCGGCCTTGGCGGCGGAATAGTTGGTCTGGCCGATCTGGCCCTTCTGGCCGTTGATCGACGAGATGTTGACGATGCGGCCGAAGCCGCGGTCGCGCATGCCGCCGATGACCTGGCGCGTCATGTTGAAGACCGAGTCCATGTTCACGCGAATGACGTCGGACCACTGGTCGTGGGTCATCTTGTGAAAGAAGCCGTCGCGGGTGATGCCGGCGTTGTTGATCAGCACGTCAATGGGCCCCAGCTGGGCCTCGACCTCGCGCACGGCGCGCTCGCAATCCTCGAACGAGCCGACGTTGCCCTTGACCACCATGACGCCCAGTTCTCGAGCAGTGGCTTCGGCGGCCTCGACGTTGCCGGAATAGCCGGCGGCGACCGCCATGCCGTCTTCCTTGAGGCGCTGGACGATCGCCTTGCCGATGCCGCGCGTTCCGCCGGTGACGAGGGCCACTCGTGCCATGGTGCTTCCTTTTCCCGTTAGAGCCGCGTCTGACGCGCAGCCTTCGTCTTAAGACTTAGACCGGGGAAGGGTTCGGCCTCAACTGTCCAGGCGCGACATGTCGATGACGAAGCGATACCGGACGTCGGACTTCTCCAACCGCGCATAGGCTTCGTTGATCTGATCGGGCGCGATGACCTCGATGTCACAGGCGATGTGGTTGGCGGCGCAGAAGTCCAGCATCTCCTGGGTCTCGCGGATGCCGCCGATCAGGCTGCCGGCGACGCTGCGGCGGCGCCACAGCAGGGGCATGGCGAACACCGGCAGGCCCTCGGTGGTCAGGCCCAGCATGACCATGGTCCCGTCCTTGGCCAGCAGGTTCAGGTGGCCGGCGATCTCGTGGGTGGCCGAGACGGTGTTGATGATCAGGTCGAACTTCTCGGCTGCCGCCGCCATGGCCGCCTTGTCAGAGTTGATCAGGAAATGCCTGGCGCCCATGCGCTCGGCGTCGGCCTTCTTGCGGTCCGAGGTCGAAAGGACCGTGACCTCGGCGCCCATGGCCGCGGCCTGTTTGACCGCCATGTGGCCCAGCCCGCCCAGGCCGACCACGGCGACCTTGGAGCCCGGCCCCACCTTCCAGTGACGCAGCGGCGAATAGGTGGTGATGCCCGCGCACAGCAGGGGCGCGGCGGCGTCCAGCGGCAGGCTGTCGGGGATGCGCAGCACGAAGTCCTGATCCACCACGATGGCGCTGGAATAGCCGCCCTGGGTGATGGTCTGGCCGACGGCCGCGCCCTTGGGATCGGCCGAGCCATAGGTTTGGGTCATGCCCGGCACGCAGTACTGCTCCTCGCCTTCCTGGCAGGGGCGGCATTGGCGGCAGCTATCGACCATGCAGCCGACGCCGACGCGGTCGCCGACCTTGAAGCGGCTGACGTTCTCACCGACCGCGGTGACCACGCCCGCAATCTCGTGGCCCGGCACGATGGGATAGCGGGTGTTGCCCAGATCGTTCTTCACGATATGCAGATCGGAGTGGCAGATGCCGGCGAACTGGATCTCGATCGCCACATCGTCCGCGCCCGGATCACGCCGGTCGAAGCTGTAGGGCATCAGCGGCTTGTCGGCGGCGGTGGCGGCGAAGGCGCGGGTGGCGATGGGCATGGACGAGCCTTTCGGAAGCGTATGAGATCTGGCGCATGGCTCAGGTGCGTACGCCAGATGCGAAGCGCAAGCGCCGACCAGAAGTTTCACCCATCTACCGATGAGTGACGGGCGTCGCCTGCCGTTTGGCCGCCGACCCTCATCCGACCCCTTAGGGGCCACCTTCTCCCACTGGGAGAAGGCTTATTGCTTCAGCCGTTCAATCAACGCCTGGGCGGCGGCGGGATTGCGCACCTTGGCGCCCGAGATGAAGTAGGCGAACACCTCGCCGCGCCTGGCCCAGTCGCGGGCGCGCGCGGCGACGGCGTCCAATTCTTCGCTGGTCAGGCCGTTGGCCTCGTCCTCCCGGCTGGACATCAGGCGGGCATATCTAAAGTCAGACGTCTCCTGATCGATGCGCGGCCATTCCGGGGCCTCGTCGTCCTCGGCATAGACGATGGCGCAGCCGTATTTCGCCGCCAGATCATAGAACTGCTGGGTGTCGAACGAGGCGTTGCGCACCTCCAGGGCATGGCGCAGGCGCAGACCGTCTTTTTCCTTCGGCAGCAGCTTCAGGAAGCCCTCGAAATCCTCGGCGTCGAACGTCTTCGTCGCCATGAACTGCCAGTTGATCGGCCCCAGCTTGTCGCCCAACGCCGTCAGCCCCTGGTCCAGAAAGCGGTCAAAGCTATCCTTGCCCTCGCTCAGCACCTTGCGATTGGTGCAGTAGCGGCTGGCCTTGACCGAAAAGACGAAGCCGTCGGGCGTCTCGTCACGCCACTTCATCCAGCTGTCGGGCTTGAAGGTGGAATAGTAGGTGCCGTTGATCTCGATCGAGGTCAGGGCCCGGCTGGCGAACTCCAGCTCGCGTTTCTGCACCAGGCCCTCGGGATAAAAGACCCCGCGCCAAGGCTCGAACGTCCAGCCGCCGACGCCGATGTGAATGGGGTGGGTCATGTTGAACTCCTCCGTTCGTCAATCGCAGGAAACGGGAAGGTCTGACAACGGACCCGAGACAGAAGAGGGTGGTTCAGGCGTGTATCGGTTGGCCATTGGACCGAGGTGGGCTAGCGTCCGTCCTCCAGAGCCGATGCGTGGGTAATCTTCACGTGGCGCCATTATGTGATTGGCGACAATGCTGGCGATGCTTGCGTCCGTGATGCTTCTCGTCGTTTCCGGTCCACAGGATAGTCCGGTGCGATGTGAAAAGGTGGGTGACACCTTCCACCTTTCCGGGCGGATCGATGCAGAGTTGAGCACCTGTGTTCAGGCCAACTTCGGCCAGGGCGTTTCGGAGATCATCGTCGACAGTCCCGGAGGCAATGCCGACGAAGCCCTGCTGATCGCTGAGCGGCTAGCCGGTGAGCAGTTCACCTTGAGGGTTCGAGGCCGGTGCAGCAGCGGATGCGCGAATCTGTTTCTGCCGCTTGCCAAGCGCGTTGTGGTCGAGCCCGGTTCCTATGTCGCCCTCCATGGCACGCTCGATCCGCAGCAGATTCAGAGAGAAGCTGTCGCGCCAAGAGATCGCATCATAGCGCAGGGCCTGCGCGACAATCCCCACTTGGACAGGGCCGTGCTCGAGAGAAACTACGACGCGGAGATGGCCAAGAACGTCGCCCTCATGGAGCGAATGAACGCGTTCACCGAGCGCAATCACATCCCGAAGGGGTGGCTGTTCTACCGAGAGCCGCGCGACCGAGGCCTAGGCAGACATGTCGCCGGCAGACTGCGCAATCGGAACCCCGACTATGTGCTGGTCGAAGAAGCGCTGATGCGCAGTTGTCTGCCGCATGTGCAGATCGATCCTTACCAGGATGGGTTGGAGGCGACGTTCATCAACAATCGGGATCGCTTTCAATCATTCCAGCGCGCGGGCGGCGCCAGATCAGGAGACCTGGTCTGCAGGTTCGAGGCCGACTGAGAACGCTCACCCGCTCAGAGCGGCCTCGATGCCGGCCAGGAGGGTGGCGGCGGTGATGGGCTTGGGCAGGTGGAGGTCGGCGCCGGCTTCGTGAGCCTGGATGCGGTGGGCCGTCATGGCGTTGGCGCTGAGCATGATGACCGGCGTCGGCTGAGCGCCGGTGCGGGCTTCAAGCGCGCGCAGGGCGCGGGTGGCGCTCAGGCCGTCCATGACCGGCATCTGCATGTCCATCAGCACCACGTCGAAGCGCGCGGCGCCGAACGCCTCCAGTGCCTGGACGCCGTCGGCGACGGTGACCACCTCGGCCTGCTGGGTCGCCAGGATCAACTGGACCACGCGCTGGTTGGTGGGGTGGTCCTCGGCCAGCAGCACGCGCAGCGGGGCCAGCGACGGCTCGCGCACGCGCGCGGGCCGCTCGGGGGCGGCCTTGGCGCGCGCCAGGGGCAGTTCGACTCGGAAGCGGCTGCCCTGGCCGGGCGTTGACTCCGCCGAGATCACGCCGCCCATCAGGGCCGTCAGGGCGTGACAGATCGACAGGCCCAGGCCCGTGCCGCCGAAACGGCGGGTGATGCTGGCGTCGGCCTGGCTGAAGCGCTGGAACAGACGCGCGGCGTGATCTGCGTCAAAGCCGACGCCGGTGTCGGCCACCTCGAACGTCAGCAGCGCCTGACCGTCGGCGGCCTCGGCCACGGCGATCTCGACGCTGACCGAGCCTTGGGCCGTGAACTTGACCGCATTGGACAGCAGGTTTCCGAACACCTGGCGCAGGCGGGTGCTGTCGCCCACGAAGCGGCCGTGCGCCGAGACGTCACGTCGGACGCGGAACGCCACCGCCTTGTCCTCGGCGCGAAGGCGCGCGAGGTCCAGCGGCGCCAGCAGCGCCTCGTCCAGGTCGAAGGCGCGGGCTTCGATGTCCAGCCGACCCGCCTCGATCTTGGAGACGTCCAGGATGTCGGAGACCAGGCGCTCCAGCATCTCGCCCGAACTGCGCACCAGATCGACCATCTCGGCCTGGTCGGGCGACAGGGGCGTGCGCGACAGGGCGTCGACGATGCCGATGACGCCGTTCAGAGGCGTGCGGATCTCGTGGCTCATATTGGCGAGGAAATCGGACTTGGCGCGGTTGGCGGCCTCGGCCTCGCGCTTGGCCTCGATCAGGGCCTGTTCGTCGGCCAGCCGCTGGGTCACGTCGCGCGCCACGGCGTAGATGCGGTCGCCAGTCCGCTGGGCTCGCCACTCCACCGTGACATAGCCGCCGTCGCGGCGTCGGTAGCGGTTGATGCAGCCGGGCACCGGCAGGCCAAGCCCGCGCTCTTCGACCTCCACCACCGAAAGCAGGGTGTGGGGCATGTCTTCGGGATGGACGAACGACAGGATGCGCTGGCCGACCAGCTCCTGCGGGCTCCAGCCCAGGTTCCGCCAGGACTCGCTGGCCTTGACGATGCGGCCCTCCAGATCGCGGATGATCAGCAGGTCCAGCGAGACCTCGAAGAAGCGATCGATGTCATCGATGGGCGCTGGGGCGACGCAGGCGTTCATTGGGAACCTCGAAGGAACCCAAGCCGATACCGGGAGACCGTTAAGGTCCGATTTTCACCGCCGATCTGCGGCGTTAGTTCGCAGGCGTCAGGGTGGACGTCGCACCAGGCGCGTCTTCTGTTGTCGGCGCAGCGATGGGCAGCACGACTTCGACGCGGCGGTTGCGCTGGCGGCCGGCTTCGTCGTCCGAGCCGTCGGCGGCGGCGTTCGGGGCTACCGGCCGCTGTTCGCCCAGGCCAATGGTGCGCAGCCGGGCCTCGGGGACGCCCTTTTCGACCAGATAAGCCTTCACCGCGTCGGCCCGGGCGCGTGACAGACGCAGGTTGTAGCCGTCGTCGCCGCGCGAATCCGTGTGGCCCTCGATGGTGATCGGCGCCGTGCCGACGTCCGCCTGGATCAGCCGCGCCAGTGTGTCGAGCGCGCCGCGTCCCTGGGTCCGGATGGTGGCTTCGTCGAAATCGAAGGTGACATCCGATGGCAGGGAAACCACCGAGCCGCGCTCGGTCTGCACGGCGCCGAGCTCGGTCTTGAGGGCTTGCACGACCTGCAGATTGCTGGACGCCAGGCCGCCGGCGCCCAGCTGCGAGCCGCCATTCGCCGCCGGCGCCAGGCGCGACGCTGTGTTTGGCTTCATGCCCGATAGGCCGCTGCTGTCGGGCAGGCCGCGCGCACCTCGCGCGCCGTCCACGGCCAGCACGGCCTCAAAACGCGGAGTGCTGGTATGGACGCTGTCGGCGCGGCCGTGCTGGTTGATCACCAGGGTGGCGCGTTCGCCGCGCGGCAGGGCGCCTGAGAACAGCAGGGCGGCGTCTATGGTGCGGCCCGCGGGCACGGCCAAGGGACCGTTGGCGGGCGGGGCCACCAGCAGCAGCTTCTCGCCGGCGTCGGTCAGCAAATAGGTGTTCTCCCGCCCGGCGTTCAGTTGAATGTCGCGCTCGCGGCCGTTCATCACCCGGGCGCGCACCAGGGTCGCCTCGCCGCCGACCGCCACAGACTGGACCTGAAGCACCACGCCCCCTGGGTGGGCGATCTGAATGTCTTGCGCGACGCCGTCGCCGCCCCGGCCGCCTTCGCCGCCGCAGGCCGCAAGAGCCAGGGCGCAGGCCGCCGTCAGCGGGGCCAGGCGGATCATTGCCCCGTCGCCTGAAGCGGCAGGTCGATGCGGAAGCCCGGTTGATTGGTGTGCGGGCTGTCGGTCTGGCTGTTCTCGTTAAGCACCAGGATGGCGGTTTGGCCCGCAGGCAGGCGACCCAGGAACACCAGTTCGCCCTCCAGCGTCTGGTCCGCCTGGATAGCGAGGCGGGCGTTGTTGCCTGGCGGCGACAGGTAAATCCGTTCGCCGCTGTCGACGACGATGTAGCCGTAGCGGTTGTTGTTGAAGCGGTTCAACTGGACCTCGCGGTCCCGACCGTTAATGACCCTGACACCGACGACTGTTTCGGTTGCGCGCGATTGCAGCGACGTGAGCTGCAGAACCACGCCGTTCGGATGAGCGACCTGAATGTCGAGCGGGGCAGCCTGTCCGCCGTTCCACAGGCTGGTTGCGCCGGACGTGGGTGCGACTGCGGCTGTCGTATCGGTCGCGGCCGCGGCATCCGCTGCGGGCTGGGCGGGCGCGGGCTCCTGGCTGCAGGCGGCGAGCATGAGGGCGGCGGCGGCCGGGGCGAGGGCGGACAGTCGGGTCATGGGCATCGGGTCCTCGTGAACCGTGACGGTTGTGTTCCAACGCCTTTGGCGCGGATCGCGTTCAATCCTCAGTAGGCGAAGTCGCGGTACATGCGCTCGACGTCGCCGCCCCAGTCGCCGTGATACAGGTCCAGCAGGCGTTCCGCCGGCGTGACGCCCGAGTCGGCGATGTCTTCAAGCTCGGACAGATAGCCCCGCTCATCGACCATGCCGCCCGAGAAGCGCGCGCGGTTGCGCAGGCCCTGGCGGGCGATGGCGACCATGTCGACGGCGATGTCGCGGACCGAGCGGCCCGCGACCTCGGCCTTGAGGCCCAGACGGGTCACGTCGCGGCGCAGGCGTTCGTGGTCGGCGATGTCCCAGTCCTTGCACAGGTCCCAGGCGGCCGCGAGCGAGGGCGCGTCGTACAGCACGCCGGCCCACAGGGCCGGCAGGGCGCAGATGCGGCTCCACGGACCACCGTCGGCGCCGCGCATCTCCAGATAGGATTTCAGACGTACTTCGGGGAACAGGGTGGTGAGGTGGTCCTCCCAGTCCTTCCTGGTCGGGCGGTCGCCCGGCAGGGCCGGCAGGCGGCCGTCCATGAAGTCGCGGAACGACTGGCCCGAGGCGTCGACGTAGCGGCCCTCGCGCTTGGCGAAATACATCGGCGTGTCCAGCGCATAGTCGACGTAGCGCTCGAAGCCGAAGCCGTCCTGGAAGACGAAGTCGATCATGCCGGTGCGGTCGGGATCGGTGTCGGTCCAGACGTTGGCGCGGGCCGACAGGAAGCCGTTGGGCCGGCCCTCGGTGAAGGGCGAACAGGCGAACAGGGCGGTGGCGATCGGCTGCAGCGCCAGCGAGGTGCGGAACTTGGCCACCATGTCGGCCTCGCTGTCGAAGTCGAGGTTGGCCTGGATGGTGCAGGTGCGCAGCATCATGTCCAGGCCCAGCGACCCGACCTTGGGCATGTAGGCGCGCATGATGGCGTAGCGGCCCTTGGGCATGACGGGGATGTCCTCGCGCCGCCACATCGGGTCGAAGCCGGCGCCCAGGAAGCCCAGGCCCAGCTGATCGGCCACCTGCTTGACCTCCATCAGGTGCTGGCCGGTCTCGTTGCAGATGTCGTGGATGTCCTTAAGCGGCGCGCCGGACAGTTCGAACTGTCCGCCGGGCTCCAGGCTGATCGAGGCCGAATAGCCCTCGGCGTTGGGCCGCTCCAGGGCGATGACGTGGCCGGCCTCTTCGACGGGCGTCCAGCCGAAGCGCGTCAGGCCGTCCAGCATGGCGCGGATGCCGTTCTCGCCGTCATAGGCCGGGCGGCGCAGGGTCGAGCGGTCGAAGCCGAACTTTTCGTGCTCGGCGCCGATGCGCCACTGGTCCTTGGGCTTGATGCCCTTGGACAGGGCGCCGATCAGTTCGGAGCGGGTAAGCGGCGCGGTCATGGGGCGGTCCTGTCGATCCCGGCGGGATCCCGTGGCGGCTAGATGGGCGGGAATGCGGCGCCGCTCAAGTGGGATCGTGCCGGCGCGGGTGCGGTGTGGGCAGGAAGCGGGTCATCACCGTGACGAAGAAGGCGACCGACCACCCCATCAAAAGCGTGCCGTTGACCCCCTCGATCGCGCCGAACAGCCGCCAGTCCGGATCGACCGCCGTGTCGGTGTAGCCGATGGTGGCGTAGCTGATGGTCGAGAAATAGACCGCGTCGCGCAGCTCTGCGATGGCGCCCACCATCATGAAGACCGCGGCGTACAGCCAGATTTCGACAGCGTGCAGGGCCATGAGGCCCAGAGCCAGGGCGCTGGCGGTCAGGGAGCCTTCGAAGCTGAGGGGGTTTATGCGCTGCTCGCTCCGTCTTCGTTCGCGATGCGCCAGCAGCCGGGCGAGCACCAGCAGACCGGCCCCGTGCACGCTGACGGTGGCGAGCACCATGACAGTGGCGATCAGAAGCTCCAGACCCATGGCGAGACACTGCGCCGCCGCCGGCCGCGCCGCAATCGGGCGCGGCCGGCGAACCGATCAAGGCTGTGGCTGGGCTGGAGCGGGCGCGGCTGCATTAGGCGCGACCCGCCAGATGGTGTTGGAAAGGTCGTCGGCCACGAACAGAGCGCGCGTGCGCGGATCGAACAGGACGCCGACCGGCCGGCCACGCGCGTTGCCGTCCTTCCAGAAGCCCGTCAGGAAATCGATCGGTTGGCCGACCGGACGGCCGTTCTGGAAGGCCACGAAGGCGACCTTGAAGCCCGACGGATCCTGCCGATTCCAGCTGCCGTGCTCGCCGATGAAGGCGCCCTGGCTGAACTGGCCGCCGAAACCACCGTCCACCGCAAAGTTCAGCCCCAGCGCCGCGACGTGATTGCCCAGCGCATAGTCGGGTGTGAGTGCACGCTCGATCAGCTCGGGCTTCTGCTTCTGCGGGGCGATGCGGGGGTCGGGGTTCTTGCCCCAGTAGCTGTAGGGCCAGCCGTAGAAGCCGCCGTCCTGAACCGCCGTCAGATAGTCGGGCACGAGCTGGGGGCCCAACTCGTCGCGTTCGTTGACGACGGACCACAGCTGGCTGGTCGTGGGCTCGATGGCCAGGGCGGTGGGGTTGCGGATGCCGGTGGCGATGGTGCGCCGAGCGCCGGTCTGGCGGTCGATCTCCCACACGACGGCGCGTTCTTCCTCCACGGCCATGCCGCGTTCGCCGACGTTGGAGTTCGAGCCGATGCCAACATACAGGAACCGGCCGTCGGCGCTGGCCGTCATGGCCTTGGTCCAGTGGTGGTTCAGCTGCGACGGCAGCTTGGTCAGCTCTTCGCCCGGCCCGGTGATCTGGGTCTGGCCTTCCTGATAGGCGAAGCGCAGCAATGCGTCCTGGGCGGCGACGTAGAGATTGCCGTCCACGAAGGCCAGGCCGTAGGGCGCGTTCAGATCGTCGATCAGAACCGACCGGCTCTCGAACTGTCCATCACCGTCGGCGTCACGCAGCAAGGTGATGCGGTCGCCGCTCTCGACCTGGGTGTTGCCCTGCTTCTTGATGACTCCGGCGATGACGTCCTTGGGCCTGAGCGCAGGCGCGCCGCCGCCGCGGCCCTCGGCCACCAGAAGGTCGCCGTTGGGCAGCATCAGCATCTGGCGCGGAATCAGCAGGTCGCTGGCGATGGCGGTGACGGTGAAGCCTTCCGGCGCCGTCGGCATTTCGCCGTCCCAGGCGGCCGGCAGGGAAATCTTCATGGCCGGCAGGAGACCCGCGTTCACGCTGGGCAGCTGAGGCTGGGCGCCGGTTTCGGTCAGATTGGGATCGCTCTGGGCCCCGCAGGCGGAAAGCAGGGCGGCCATCGAGGCGACGGTGATCAGACGCTTCATCACAGCACCTCCGAACGAACGGCCGGGCGGGCGTAAAGAATCCAGCCGGCGACAAGGGCGAGCAGGGCGGTGATGATCGACAGAACCAGGCCCAGCGTGCCCACCGAGCTCCAGGCGTCGCCGCTGTGCTGGAAGGCGTTGATCAGACCGACGATCCACATGACGACCACCACGCCGAGATAGATCAGGGCGCCGGTCAGGCCCCCGCGACGGCGCGCCAGAAATGCGTCGACGATGGCCCACAGAATGACCAGCCCGCCGAACACCAGACCGGCGGCGTTGAGCCAGGCCGAGAAGTTCGTCCACTGCATCTCACCGGTGTTCAGATAGGTGATGTCGGTGGCGACCGTTCCCGTGAACAGCGCCACGGGAAAGGCCAGCAAAAGCCCATGCAACGGCGTCAGCCCCGCTGATCTGTAATGTCCTCGCGTCGGCATTGCGCACGCCTCCCCTGAAACCTCGCCAGCCCGGCGACCAGGGGGCAATCCCCAGAGCGCCATTCGGTTTCATCGACCCGTGTGCGCAGGTCGCCGTCGGCGCTTCAGCGCTCCCAGTCGCCGGCTGTGGCCTGCCACAGGGTCATGGCGGTGATGGCGGCGGTGTCGGCCCGCAGGATGCGCGGACCCAGCGAGACGGCGGTGGCGCAGGGCAGGGCGCGCAGGCGCTCGCCTTCTTCGGGCGAGAAGCCGCCTTCGGGACCGATCAGGATGGACCAGGGTTCAGGGGGCGCGTCCGACAGAGCACGGATGGCCGGCGCGCCGCCGGTCTCGTCGCAGAACATCAGCCGGCGGCCGGGCTCCCAGGCGGACAGCAGGGCGTCCAGCTTCACCGGGTCGTGGATTGCGGGCACGTCCAGGCGCCCGGTCTGTTCGGCGGCCTCCTCGGCGATGGCGTCCAGCCGGTCCAGGCGCAGGCGGTCGGCGTTGGTGCGCTGGGTGACGACCAGACGCACGCGGCGTGCGCCCAGCTCGGCCGCCTTTTCAACGATGGTCTCGACGCGGGCCTTCTTCACGACGGCGACGATCAGATCGAGGTCGGGGCCGAACGTCTGCGGCCGCGCCTGTCCCTCGGCGCGCAGGATGACGCCCTTCTTGAGCACCTCGGCCACCGAGGCGCGCCATTCGCCGTCCTTGCCATTGAAAACCAACAGTTCGTCGCCAGCCTTCAGGCGCATGACCTGGGTCAGGTAGCGCGACTGATCGAGCGTCGGCGCCAGCGTGGCGCCCGGCGACAGGGGCTGAGGGACGTGAAGGCGGATCATGGCGCTGAAATAATATGCTTCGCCGCCGGACGGAACCGCAGGCTCAATCGACCGGGCGGTTCTCGGCCCAGGTGAGGATGGCGTCCAGGGCGGGACACAGGGCCAGGCCCCACGGGGTCAGTTTGTACTCAACGCGGGGCGGCACCTCGGGATAGACGATCCGCTGCACGACGCCGTCGCTTTCCAGCTGGCGCAGCTGCTGGATCAGCATCTTCTGCGACACGGCGGGAATGGCGCGCTCCAGCTCCGAGAAGCGCAGGGCGTCGCCGCTGAACAGGTGGAACAGGATCAGCATCTTCCACCGCCCCTCCAGAATGCGGAAGGCGGCGGTGACGCCCTCGGCTGCGGTCAGGGGCGTATGGAGCGGCTTACCTTCAGGTGAGTAGCTGACTTTTTCGTCTGTTCTTGTCATTTTGTAAGCGTAGGCTCACCTCGTCTCCAGCGCAAATGATGGAGATCAGCGATGCCCACCGAAACACCGGCGCCTATCCGGGCCTATTTCGCGGCGGTCGAGGGCGGCCGCACAGAGGACATCGCCGCTGCCTTTGCGCCCGACGGCGAGGTGCGCGACGAGCGGCAGGTGCATCGGGGCCGCGAGGCGATCATGGCCTGGGCCACGGACACCTTGCAGCGCAATCAGATGCGCAACGAGATTTTGTCCGAACATCAGGACGCCGGAGCGCACGTCGTGGTCGCCCGCGTGACGGGGACTTTCCCCGGCAGTCCGCTGGACTTCACCTACCGCTTCACCCTGGGCGCCGAGGGCATCCAGGCGCTGGAGATCGGCCTGTGACCCCGCCGGTCTTCCGGGTCGATCCGACCGAGTTTCAGGGCCGCACGGTGCTGGTGACCGGCGGCACCAAGGGTGCGGGTCTGGCCATCGTGCAACGCCTGACGGCGGCCGGTGCGAACGTCGTGTCGACGGCGCGGTCTGCTCCGCAGACGCCAAGTCCCGGCCGCTTCGTTGCCGCCGACCTGATGACGGCGCAAGGCGTGGGCGCCCTGGTCGCGGCCCTGGGAGAGGACGCCGAACGGCTGGATGGGCTGATCCATGTGCTGGGCGGATCCAGCGCTCCGGGCGGCGGGTTCGCCGCGCTGGATGACGACGCCTGGCGGGCGGAGCTTGACCTGAACCTGATGCCGGCGGTGCGGCTGGACCGCGCGCTTGTCCCCGCCATGGTCCGACGCGGGCGAGGCGTGGTGATCCACGTCTCCAGCATCCAGCGGCAACTGCCTCTGCCGGATTCAACCACGGCCTATGCGGCGGCCAAGGCGGCGCTGTCGACCTATTCCAAGGCCCTGTCAAAGGAGGTCGGCCCGCAGGGCGTGCGGGTCGTGTCCGTCGCGCCCGGATGGATCAACACCTCGGCGTCTCAGGCCCTGGTGTCGCGGATTGCCCAGGCTCAGGGCTCCGACGAAGAGACCGCCCGGCAGACCATACTGGATGGTCTGGGCGGCATACCCCTGGGACGCCCGGCCTGGCCCGAGGAAGTCGCCGAACTGGTGGCTTTCCTGGCGTCGGACCGGGCCGGATCGATCCACGGTGCCGAATATCGGATCGACGGCGGGACCGTGCCCACCGCCTGACCCGGGCCTTACAACGAGCGCGCGATCAGCAGCTTCATGATTTCGTTGGTGCCGCCGTAGATGCGCTGGACGCGGGCGTCCTTGTACAGCTGGGCGATCGGATACTCGTTCATGTAGCCGTAGCCGCCGTGCAGCTGCAGCATCTCGTCGATGGTCTCGCCCTGGATGTCGGTGACCCAGTATTTGGCCATCGAGGCGGTGACGGCGTCCAACTGACCCTTGAGGTGCAGGCCGATGCAGTGGTCGACGAAGACCTTGGCCACGGTCAGCTTGGTCTTGACCTCCGCCAGCTTGAACTGGGTGTTCTGGAAGTCGAGGACGCGCTTGCCGAAAGCCTTGCGCTCCTTGACGTAGGCCAGGGTCTGCTCAAGGCCGCGCTCGGCTGCGGCGACGCCCTGGACGGCGATGTTCAGGCGCTCCTGGGGCAGTTGCTGCATCAGCTGGATGAAGCCCTGGCCCTCGGTCCCGCCAATGATGTTCTCGCCGGGGACCTTCACGTCGTTGAAGAACAGCTCGGAGGTGTCGTTGGCCTCCATGCCGATCTTGTGCAGGTTGCGGCCGCGCTCAAACCCTTCGGCCCCATCGGTCTCGACCACGATCAGCGAAGTGCCCTTGGCACCCTCGGCCGGGTCGGTCTTGGCCACCACGATGATGAAGTTCGCCAGCTGGCCGTTGGTGATGAAGGTCTTCGACCCATTCACCACATACTGGTTGCCGGTCTTGATGGCGGTGGTCTTGACCCCTTGCAGGTCCGAGCCCGCGCCCGGCTCGGTCATGGCGATTGCGCCGACCAGTTCGCCCGACTGCAGGCGCGGCAGCCAGCGCTGCTTCTGCTCCTCGGTGCCGTAGTGCCAGATGTACGGCATCACGATCGCATTGTGCAGCGAGATGCCGAAGTGGTCCGCGCCCTTCCAGCCCAGCTGACGCATCAGCACGACCTCGTGGCGATAGTCGCCGCCGAAGCCGCCGTCTTCCTCAGGCTGGGACAGGCCCAGCAGGCCCGCCTCGCCCGCGTCGGTCCACAGCTGGCGCGGGACGGAGGAGTCGGCGATCCACTGCTGAACCTTCTCCAGCGGCGCGTGCTCGTCGATCCATTTGGCGACGCTGTCGGAGAAGAGGGTGATCTCTTCTTCCTGCATGAAGTCGGGGTCGAGCGTGTTGAGGACATTCATAATCAGAACGCCTCAGCCGGCATCTGCATCAGCACGTCGGCGCCGGTTTTCATTTTCTTCAGGTGGGCCTCGGCGTCGGGCAGGATGCGCTCGACGAAGTAGCGGCCGGTCTGCAGCTTTGCGCTGTAGAAGGGATCGGTCGAGCCGCCGTCGATGGCTTTTTGCGCGGTCACGGCCATCTGGGCCCACAGATAGGCCAGGCCGGTCAGGCCAAAGATGTTGAGATAGTCGGTGGACGCGGCGCCGGCGTTGTCGGGGTTCTGCATGCCGTTCTGCATCAGCCACATGGTGGCCTCCTGCAGCTTCTTCTTGGCGTCGGCCAGGCCATCGACGAAGGGCTGGGTGGTTTCGTTTCCGCCGTTCTCGGACACGAAGGCGTCGATGTCGGCGAACCAACTCATGATGGCGCGGCCGCCCTTGGCCGGCAGCTTGCGGCCGACCAGGTCCAGAGCCTGGATGCCGTTGGTGCCCTCGTAGATCATGGTGATGCGCGCATCGCGCAGATACTGCGACGCCGGGAAATGCTCGGTGTAGCCCGAGCCGCCGTGCACCTGCATCGCCAGCGAGGCGGCGTGGAAGCCCTTGTCGGTCAGGTACGCCTTCAGCACCGGGGTGATCAGGCCCATGTAGTCCTGGGCCTTCGCAGCGGTGGCCTCGTCCGAGGACTTCTGCAGGTCGGCCTGCAGCGCGGTCCACAGGATGAAGGCGCGGCCGCCTTCGACAAAGGCCTTGGCCTCCAGCAGCATGCGGCGCACGTCGGGGTGGACCATGATCGGGTCGGCCGGGCCGTCCGGGTTCTTCGGACCGGTCAGGGCGCGGCCCTGCAGGCGGTCGTTCGCGAACTCGACGGCCGCCTGATAGGCGGCGTCGCCGATGGCCAGGCCCTGCAGGCCGGTGCCCAGGCGGGCCTCGTTCATGACCACGAACATGTTGTTCATGCCCCGGCCTTCTTCGCCGATCAGCCAGCCCTTGGCGCCCTCATAGGCCATGACGCACGTGGCGTTGCCGTGGATGCCCATCTTGTGCTCGAGCCCGGCGCACTGGACGCCGTTGCGCTCGCCGATCGAGCCGTCCTCGTTGACCAGGAACTTGGGCACGACGAACAGCGACAGGCCCTTGATGCCCGGAACCGCGCCTTCGACGCGGGCCAGCACCGTGTGGATGATGTTGTCGGCGAAGTCATGCTCGCCGGCCGAGATCCAGATCTTCTGGCCGGTGATCGAATAGCTGCCGTCGCCGTTCGGAACGGCCTTGGTGCGCACCATGCCCAGGTCGGTTCCGCATTGGGGTTCGGTCAGGTTCATGGTGCCGGTCCATTCTCCGGTCGCCATCCTGGGCAGATACTTGTCCTTGATCTCGTCGGACGCCGAGGCCTCGATGCCGTGGAAGGCGCCCGCCGTCAGGCCGGGATACATCGAAAACGCCGCCGAGGCGCCGGCCGTGAACTGGCCGACCGCCATCGACACGATGGCCGGCAGGCCCTGGCCGCCGTACTTCGGATCGAACGCCAGGCTGGTCCAGCCCGCCTCGACCATCTGATGATAGGCCTCTTTCCAGCCCTTGGGCGTGGTGACGACGTCGCCGTCGATCTTGCAGCCTTCCTGGTCGCCGGTGCGGTTGATCGGAGCGATGACCTCGTCGGCGAACTTGCCGCCTTCCTCCAGCACCTGGTCGATCAGGTCGCGCGACAGATCGGCGCCCTCCAGGTGGTTGGCGTAGCGCTCGACCTCCAGCACGTCGTTCAGGATGAAGGTCAGGTCCCGGACGGGCGACTTGTAGGCCATGGCTCAGGCTCTCGCTTTGAAGGGCTGGAAGGGGGTGTCGCTGTTCAGCCGCTCATGCAGCAGGACGGCGTATTCGTCGGCGCCGGGCAGCAGGTCGGGGCGGTGCTCGCCCAGCTTGCGCTCCATCACGGCGCAGGCCTCCTCGGCGGTTTCGATGGCGGCGTCCAGGTCTTCGCGCTGCTGCCTGAGGGCGGCGATCTGGGCGCGATGGCGGCGCAGGGCGACCGCCATCTGATGGGTGTTGTGGTTGTCGTGGTCGTAGAGATCCAGCATCTCCTGGATCTCCTGCAGGGAGAAGCCGATGCGCCGGCCGCGCAGAATCAGCTTCAACCGCGCCCGGTCGCGCGCGTCATAGACCCGCGTCTGGCCCTTGCGGGCGGGGGTCAGAAGCCCCTTGTCCTCATAGAAGCGCAGCGCCCGCGCCGTGGCCCCGAACTCGCGGCACAGCTGGCGGATGGAGTAGGTGCGATGATCGTCGGCGGTCGCCATGCGTCCGTCATAACTTGACGCGCACGTAAAGGGAAGCTTTCACGCGCCATGGCTCGCAAGCACGTCAACGGACAAGGGACCGCCAAGGGCGATCTGCCATCCAAGCTCTGTCAGGCGTGCGGTTTGCCGTTCACGTGGCGGCGGAAATGGGCGCGGGACTGGGAGGGGGTGAAGGTCTGTTCGGACCGGTGTCGGGCCGCCCTCAGGCGCGACGGCCCCAAAGCACCGTCGCCGTCAGGCCGGCCAGGATCAGATTGACCGCCGCCAGACCCCATTCCAGGCGCAGGGCGTGCAGGCCGAGCATGACGACCGTCAGCCCCAGCAGGCCGGCCGCAGCGATCAGCAGCACCGGACGGCCCAGCCGCCACGAGATCAGCGGCGCCAGCAGGCCCACGGCCAAACCCACCTCCACGCCGCCCAGCATACGCACCAGGGTTTCGCCGCTCGCGGCGGGCCAGTGCATCAGGGTGACCAGATTGGTCATCGGCTCGGTCATCTTTGCGTACCCAGCGGCCACGAAGAACATCGTAAGCCAGCCCTGGAAGGTCCAAAGCGCCAGATTCCGGTAGTTGGCGCACAGGCGCAGTTGAGCCGGAGTCAGGCTGCGGCGGGCGGTGGTGGCGTTCATGGGACTGTCGGATGCAGGAGGGGAGAAAGTCAGCGGCTGTTGACTTAGCGTCGCTTGTCCTTGACGCAAGGGTGCGAGCTTGGCTGTAACAGCATGTGATCTCTGCACTCGGCAAACGGCTTAAGCGTGGCCGTAAGCTTAATCTTGCGTCATTCTCAGGTTCGCGGCGGCCGCCTAGCGGCCCAGCTGATAGGCGAGCCGGGCGGCTTCGACGCGGTCTAGCTTGGCTTGTAGAGCGGACCAGTCGTCGTCTGTGTCGATGGCGGCCCAGACGGCTTCGACCTCGTCGATCAGCATCTCTTCCGGCTCGACGCGGGCGAAGACAGGATTTTCCAGCCGTTCGGGGCGGTCCGGCTCGTGTTCGAACAGGGCGAAGCGGAAGGCGTCGAAGGCCTTGCCCTGCCAGACCTTCCCCCGCGGCCCGGCCAAGGCGCGGGCCGAGGACGAGAAGCCGCCGAACCAGTCGAAGAACAGCGGCTCCCAGCGCACCGCATCCCCCTTGTCACGCAGCAGGGCCAAGGTGGTGTCGACCAGACGCTGATCCGCCGCCTCGCCCAGCGACTTGACCCCCAGCCGGTCCAGGAAGGCGGTGCGCAGGTGACGGATGTATGCGGGGCCGAACCCGTTCAGCGCATCGGTCAGCGGCCCGGCGTCGGCGACCAGCTTCAGGCACCCGGCCAGCTGCGTCAGATTCCAGAACACCGCCTCGGGTTGGCGCGCGAAGGCGTAGAGGCCGAACTGATCGAAATAGGCGGCGGTGAAGCCCGGCTCGTAGTGGGGCAGGAAGCGCCACGGGCCGTAGTCGAAGCTTTCGCCCGTGACGTTGAGATTGTCGGTGTTCAGCACGCCGTGGACGAAGCCGGCGGCGATCCAGCGGGCAGTCAGTCGGGCCGAGGCCTCGACGATGGCGGCCAGCAGGCCAGGCGCGTCGCCGGGCGGGACCTGCGGGTGGTAGAGGGCGCGGACATGCTCCACCAGCGTCTCGATCTGGTCGGCGCGCTGATGATAGGCGGCGCGCTGAAACGTGCCGAACCGCACATGGCTGTGCGACAGGCGCACCAGGACGGCCGAACGGGTGGGGGAGGGTTCGTCCCCGCGCTCCAGCGCCTCGGCCGTCTCGATCAGGCTGAGCGCGCGGCTGGTGGGCACGCCCTGCGCCTCCAGCATGGCGGCGGCCAGCACCTCGCGCACCCCGCCCTTCAGCGTCAGCCGGCCGTCGCCCATGCGGGACCACGGCGTCGTGCCCGAGCCCTTGGTGCCGAGATCCATGAGTCTCGGCCTGTCGATCGCGCTGCTCGCAGCTTGAGGCCGGTCGACGTCCTCTACCTCGCGCATCTGCGCCGCGAGGAAGCCCCGGCCGTCGCCCAGGTCAGGATTGTAGGTGCGGAACTGGTGGCCGTGATAGCGCATGGCGATCGGGCCGGGCTGGCCGGGCAGGGGCTCGAACCGGCCGAAATGAGCGATCCATTCGGCGTCGCTCAGGGTCTCGAGCCCGACCTCGGCGGCGGCGCGGTCGTTGCGATGACGCAGGATGTGCTTGGGGAAATCGGCCGCCTTGACCCCATCGGCGTAGTCCAGCCCCAGGTCGAAGAAGCGCGGCTCTGGGCGGTAGGCGGGGGAAACGGGCATCCCGGCCACATGCGGGTGCAAAGCTTTGTGCGCAAGCGGTTGAACCGTGATCGGTCTTGAGTATTTTGCACCGCAGAGATCAGGCCCGAGCGTCAGTGCGGGCCAGGCCGGCGCCCTGACACGGGCGAATCCGGTCCGACGTCCGTCGATAACCGGGCGTCACGTCCTGCATCCTGACTTTCGGAGGCCGCCGTGGCGCGCAAACTGACACTCGACTTCCTCAAGACCGAGGCCGCATCCGGCATGGTGCTGGGCTTCGCCGCCCTGGCCGCGCTGGTCGTCGCAAACTCGCCGATCGCCGGCGACTATTTCGCCTGGCTCAAGAGCTATCACGTGGTCCAGCTGGGCCCGATCGTGATCGAGCAGAACATCTCGGACTGGATCAAGGAAGGCCTGATGGCGGTCTTCTTTCTGGTCGTGGGCCTGGAGATCAAATACGAAATCCTGCGCGGCGAACTGAGCGATCCGCGCAAGCTGGCCATGCCCGTGATCGCGGCGTTCGGCGGCATGGCGGGCCCGGCGCTGGTCTATCTGGTGATCGCGACGATGCTGGGCGGCCCCACCGGCGGCTGGCCCATTCCTCTGGCCACCGACATCGCCTTCGCCCTGGCGGTCTTCGCCCTGGCCGGACGGGGATTGCCGTCGTCGCTGCGCATCTTCCTTCTAACCCTCGCCATCGTCGACGACCTGGGCGCCATCGCGCTGATCGCGGTCCTGTTCAGCGAGGGCGTAGCCGTGGGCCCGCTGCTGATCGCGGGCGGCCTGCTGATCGGCGGTGCAGTTCTGGGTCGGCTCGGCAAGGTGCCGGCGCCCTTCTGGGTGCTGGGCTTCGCGGCGGTCTGGTACTTCACGGTGCAGGCCGGGCTGTCGACGTCGCTGAGCGCTGTAGCCTTCGCCGCCATCGTGCCGGTCAAGCCGCGTCGCGAGGACGGGCAGAGCCCGCTGAAGGAGGCGATGCACGATCTGCACCCTTATGTCGCCTTCCTGGTCCTGCCGCTGTTCGCCTTCGCCAAGGCGGGGGTGTCGTTCGCGGGGCTTTCGCTGGAGGCGGCCTTCGCGCCCCTGGTCATCGCCATCGCCCTGGGCCTGTTCGTGGGCAAGCAGATCGGCGTGTTCGGCGCCGCCTGGCTGGCCTCGACGCTCAAGATCGGCGCGCGGCCTTCGGGTTCGACCTGGCTGCAGGTCTACGGCGTCAGCCTGCTGTGCGGCATCGGCTTCACCATGAGCCTGTTCATCGGCGTGCTGGCCTTCCCCGGCGCGATCGACTCGCCCGAGCAGGTCGAGGTCAAGCTGGGCGTGCTGGGCGGATCACTGCTCTCGATCATCACGGCGGTCGTCGTGCTGTCGATGGCGAGTCGAAAGCGCGATCCAATCGATGAAGCGGCGAAAGACCCCAATATCGAGCCGATTTCCGGCAAATATTGACGCAGCGTAACGGTTTTTTGTCGCTTTAGGGTCACAGTTTGGCGGCCCAGGTGGCGGAAACGCAGCCGTGATCGGGCGACTTCTTGTCGCTGACTCGCGTCTGGATTACGCCAAGGCTTGAGTATCCCCGCCCTCAAGAGCGGGGAGCTGGGAACAGGAAACGCCGCGCCGCCGCGATCCTCGCGACGCCGGCTTCAGGAGTCGGGGACCGCCTATGCGCCGCACCACCATTCTTCGCCACACCGCTTCGGCCGCCGTCGTGGCCGCCGTCGCCTTCGGTTTCGCCGGCGCCGCTTCGGCGCAGGCTCAGGACGCGCCGACCACGGTCGACGACATCATCGTCACCGCCCAGAAGCGCGAACAGAATCTGCAGGACGTGCCGATCGTGGTGACGTCGCTGAACCAGCAGACGCTGGACAACGCCGGCGTGCGCGACATCAAGGACCTTCAGATCCTGACGCCGGGCATGACGGTCACATCGACACAGTCGGAAACGTCGACGACCGCCCGCATCCGCGGCGTCGGAACCGTCGGCGACAACCCCGGTCTGGAGAGCTCGGTCGGCGTGGTCATCGACGGCGTCTATCGCTCGCGCAACGGCGTCGGCTTCGGCGACCTGGGCGAACTGCAGCGCATCGAGGTTCTGAAAGGGCCGCAAGGCACATTGTTCGGCAAGAACACCTCGGCCGGCGTCATCAACATCATTACTGAGGCGCCGTCGTTCACGCCGGGCTATTCGCTGGAGCTGACGGCCGGAAACTACGGCGGCCTGGGCGCCGCCGGCTCGGTCACTGGCCCGATCACCGAGACCCTGGCCATGCGCCTGTTCGCCGCCCGTCGGGTGCGTGACGGCTTCTATGAGGTCGACACCGGTGATGGTCCGCGCACCAACACCGACGATCAGAACCAGGACATGTTCACCACGCGCGGCCAACTGCTCTGGCTGCCGAACGACAACACTTCCGTGCGCCTGATCGGCGACTACACCAAGCGCGACGAATATTGCTGCACCGGCGTGCAGATCCGCACTGGGCCGACCTTCCCGTTCGTCGACGGTCTGTCGAACGGCACGGGCCAGCGTCCGCCGGTGGCCGGCTTCGGCGCGCTGCCGTTCTCGCGCCAGGCCTTCGCCAACCGCGGCACCGGCCAGGAGGTCGAGGACAAGGGACTGTCGCTGGAAGCGAACTTCGACATGCCCGAGCGCAACATGACGCTCACCTCGGTGACCTCGATCCGCGACTGGTCCGCCGACATCGGCATGGACATCGACTACACCGGCGCTGACATCCTGTACCGCGCGCAGGACGGCCAGTACGGGTTCAACGTCAAGAACTACACTCAGGAATTCCGCCTGGCGGGACAGACAGATCGTCTCGACTGGCTGGTCGGCCTGTTCGCCACGCGCGAGGACATCGATCGCGGCGACAGCTACTTCTTCGGTCCCGACTACACACCCTTCCTGTCCTTCCTGCTCACCGCACGGTTGAATGCGGCCAATCCGGCCATTCCGGTGAACCCGGGCCGCATCCCCTGCTTCACTGCGCCGGGCCAGACCGCTGCGGGACTCGGCGCCTGTCTGGTCGCCGGCGTCGGGGCCACCGGCCCGGGCTTCATCGTCGGCCAGGGCGTAGCCGATAACTATGAGCAGCGTTCGGACTCGATCGCCCTGTTCACCAACAACACCTGGCGCGTGACGGATCAGTTCGATGTCACCCTGGGCCTGCGATACACCTACGACAGCAAGTCCCTGGACGCGCTCCAGAACAACCTGAACGGCAACGGGGGCACCTGCGCCGCCGCGATCGCCAACCAGGCGGCCATCGGCGGCGCCCTCGGCGCTGCAAACGCCCCGACCATCATCGGCAACTTCTGTCTGCCTTGGGCCAACCCGCTGTACGCCAACCGGTCGATCAGTGAGGAAGAATCTAACGGCGAACTGTCGGGCACCATCAAGGGCGCCTACCGCTTCAACGACAGCGTCATGGCCTATGCCTCGTACGCACGCGGTTACAAGAGCTTCGGGTACAACCTCGACCGCGTTCAGAACGGCATCACCCCGGTCCCCTCGCTGCTGTTCCCGTCGGAAATGGTCGACAGCTTCGAGCTGGGCCTGAAGACCACCCTGGCCAACCGCACCGTCCTGCTGAACGCCACCGTCTTCGATCAGACGTTCAACGACTTCCAGCTCAACACCTTCCTGGGCACCGCCTTCGTGGTGGAGTCCATTCCCGAGCTGAAAACGCGCGGCGTCGACGCCGACTTCCTGTGGTTCACCCCGATCGAGGGGCTGAGCCTGGGCGGCGGCGTGACCTACACCGACACCAACTACGGCGACTTCACCGCCAACGACCTGACCAACCCTGGCAACTTCCCGCAGCTTTCGCTGCTGCCGGGCGCCCGCGCCGCCTTCGCGCCTGAGTGGTCGGCCACCGGCCAGATCAACTTCGAGCGTTCGGTCGGCAACGGCCTGCGCGCGGGGATGAGCCTTTCGGCCAAGTATTCGACCGAATACAACACCGGCTCGGATCTCCTGCCCTGGAAGATGCAGGACGCCATGACGCTGGTGAACGGCCGCATTTCGTTCGGTGCCGAGGACGAGCGTTGGACCATCGATCTGTGGGGCCAGAACATCACCGACGAGGAGTATGTCCAGGTGGCCTACAACGCGCCGCTGCAGGGCAACGCATTCCAGACCACGGTCCAGCCGAACGGCACCTTCTACAACCCGGCGCTGGATACCCAGACCTATGACGCCTATCTGGGCCAGCCCCGGACCTACGGCGTGACGCTGCGCCTGCGCTACTGATCGCGGGCAAAGCCTGAAACGAAGAACCGGCCGGGGTCGCCCCCGGCCGGTTTTGTTTTGCGCGCTGAATGCGCGCATCTCAAAGTCGACAGACTGATCAGCGCGGGCGACGGGTCACACAGCCGACGGCCGGGCGTGCGGTCGGCCGTCGTGCCTCTGCCCAGCCGAAGACCGGCGGGGCGTTTACGCGCCTTGAAACGGGCCGGATGCCCGTCGCTGTCCGAACGTGCCAGGGCGTCAGGCGGAGGAATTATTCCGCCGGCCGCTCGGCCGCCGCTTCGTCCTCTTCGCCGCGCTGGGCGTGGAAGACCCGGGCCAGCACCTTCTCCAACCGGCTCTTGACCCCGTCGATCAGGCTGAACACCACCGGCACGAACAGCAGCGACAGGGCAGTCGAGGTGATCAGGCCGCCGATCACGGCGATGGCCATGGGGCTGCGGAACTCGGTGCCGGGGAAGAAGGCCAGGGCGATCGGGAACATGCCCAGGCCCATGGCCATGGTGGTCATGATGATCGGCCGCGCGCGCTTGTGCGCGGCGTCGATCATCGCCTCGTGCCGGTTCATGCCCTTCTCCATGGCCATGATGGCGTAGTCCACAAGCAGGATGGAGTTCTTGGCCGCGATGCCGGTCAGCATGATGATGCCGATCAGCGCCGGCATGGACATGGACTTGCCGGTGATCAGCAGGGCCAGGAAGGCCCCGCCGAACGACACTGGAAGGGCCGCCAGGATGGTGATGGGGTGGAAGAAGCTTTTGAACAGCAGGACCAGCACCACATACATCAGCAGGATGCCGGTGATGATGGCGAAGGCGAAGCCCTGGCCCAGCTCTTGGAAGCTTTCGGCGTCGCCCGAGGGCTGTTGCGACACGCCGGCGGGCAGGTCTTGCATCGAAGGCAGGGCGTTGATGTCCTGGGTCGCCTGACCGATCGTCGTGCCGACCAGTTCCGCGGTGATGTTTGCCACCCGCAGCCGGTTGCGGCGCTCGATCTGGTTGGGTCCGGCGCCGAAGTCGATGTCGGCCACGGCGTTCAGCGGCACCACCGCGCCCGAGGTGGTCGGCACCTTCAGGTTCTCGATGATCGACAGGTCGGCGCGGGCGTCCTCGCGCAGCATGACGCGGATAGGCACCTGGCGGTCGCCCAGATTGAACTTGGGCAGCAACTGGTCGGCGTCGCCCAGGGTGGCGACGCGGGCGACCTGGCTGATGTCCTGCGCCGAGACGCCCTGCAGCGCAGCCACGTCGGCCTTGGGCGTGATGACGATCTCCGGCCGAACCAGCGAGGAGGAGGAGATGACGTTGGCCAGGCCCGGCATGGCGCGCATCTCACGCTCGACGCGCGCCGCAGCGGGCTCCAGCGCCTCTGGGTCGTCGCCGACGAGGGCGATGGTCAGAAGGCCGGATCCGCCGCCCTGGACGCCGAACTGAATGCGGGCGCCCGGAATGTCCGAGAGGACTTGTCCCATTTCGCGCTCGAATTCCTGCTGGCTGAGGGCGCGGCCGCCGGGGTGCAGCAGATTGCCTTTCTGGGTCAGGTTGACGGTCAGATTGGCCTTGCGGACTTCGCCGGACCCGCCGCCGCCCGGCCCGAAGCTGACGGTGGCCGAGCCGACGGAGGTGTAGACCGAGCGCACCTCTTCACGCGCCAGCAGGCGGGTGGTGATCTCCTGCACGACCTCGTCGGTCTCGGCCAGGGTCGCGCCGGGCGGCAGCTGCACCGTCATTGACGAGCGCGCCTGGTCCTCAACCGGGATGAAGTCGCCGGGCAGGCGGGTGGCCAGGAAGATCGAGAAGACGAAGAACAGGGTGCCCATCATCAGCACCCAGACGCGATGGTCGAACAGATGGAAGACCACCTTGCGCTTGAGCCAGCCGCCCTCGCGGTTGGCGCGCGCGCGTCTCACGTCCGCCGGAGCGGAATCGCGAAGAACCCAGCGCACGGCGCGCAGATAGCCGGGCATCCAGAAGGGCTCTTTGTGTTCCTTGCCCTGGTCGCGCTTGAGCAAATACGCGCCCATGAGCGGCGTAAGGGTGCGCGCGACCAGCAGCGAGAACAGCACGCTGGTGCAGCTGGCGATGGCGAAGGTGCGGAAGAACTGGCCTACAATGCCGGGCATGAAGCCGGTCGGGGCGAAGACGGCGATCAGGGTCGCGGTCGTGGCCATGACCGCCAGGCCAATCTCGTCGGCGGCCTCGATGGCGGCGGGGTAGGGGGCTTTTCCGTCGCGGATGTGTCGGACGATGTTCTCGATCTCGACGATGGCGTCGTCGACCAGGATGCCGATGGTCAGCGACAGGGCCAGCAGGGACACGACGTTCAAAGACTGCCCAGTGATGTCCATGATCCAGAAGGTCGGGATCAGGCTGAGCGGCATGGCCAGGGCGGCGATCAGCGTCGCGCGCCAGTCGCGAAGGAACAGGAAGACCACGGCCACGGCCAGCAGGGCGCCCAGAACCAGAGCCTCGACCGAGGCGTGGAAGTTGTTCACGACATCGACGGTGGTGTTCGCCACCTCCTGGATGGTGACGTCGGGCAGTTCCTCGTCCAGGGCCTCCAGGGAGGCCTTGGTGGCGTTGTAGACGTCGACCTCGGACGAGCCGATGGCGCGTGAAATCCCGAAGCCGACGACCTCCTGGCCGTTCAGACGGGCGCGGCCGCGCGGCTCGGACCATTCGTCGGTGATCTCGCCCAGGTCGCCTAGTCGCACGGTGCGGCCGGCCACCGGGATCAGGGTTTCGCGCAGTTGCTCGACGGATTGGGCGGATCCGACGGTGCGGATGGCCTGCTCCTGAGCGCCGATCTCTCCGCGTCCGCCGGGCAGGTTGATGTTGGAGGCGCGCAGCTGGTTCGACACCTGGGCTGCGGTGACGCCGAAGGCCTCCAGCCGGGCTGGATCCAGCTTGATGCGGATTTCGCGGCTGACGCCGCCGTCGCGGCTGACCTGGCTGACGCCCGAAACCGACAGCATTCGCTTGGCCAGGGTGTTGTCCACGAACCAGCTCAACTCCTCGGGGCTCATGCCCGGGGCGCGAACGACGTAGTTGGCGAAGGGCACCGAGGTGAACTCGATGCGCTGGACGATCGGCTCCTGCACATCGGCCGGAAGCGTTTGGCGCACGCCCGCGACGGCGTTGCGAACGTCGTTGGTGGCCTTCTCCAGGTCCACGCCGAGGCGGAACTCGATGGAGGTGGTCGACACGCCCTCGTTGACCACCGAGGTGATGTTGCGGACCTGGCCCAGCCCGGCGACCGAATCCTCGATCAGGCGTGTGACCTGGGTCTCCATCTCGGTCGGCGCCGCGCCCGCCTGGACCACGGTGACGGCGACGACGGGCAGATCCACGTCCGGAAACTGGTTGGTGCGCAGGTTGAAATAGCTGCCCACCCCCGCGATCGTCAGGACGATGAAAAGCAGGACGATCGGAATGGGATTCCGTATCGACCAGGACGAGATGTTGTTGAAGTTCATTGCGCGGCGGCCTCAGGCGCTGCCGCGGCGGGAGCCGGCGTGGGGCGAGCCGGGGCTTCGACGCGCACGACGTCGCCGTCGCCCAGGAAGCCGGCGCCGCGCACGACGACGCGTTGGCCGGCCTGCACGCCCGATGTCAGAGCGACCTGCCCCTGCTGGCGAACGCCGGTGGTCACGGGAATGAAGCGCGCGACGTTCTCGGCGCCGATGACGTAGACGCCGGGCTTGCCTTCGCGGAACACTATGGCCTCGATCGGCACGACCAGGGCGGTCTGGGTCCCGGCGTCGATGCTGGCGCGGGCGAACATGCCGGGACGCAGGGCGCCGGGCGCGGTCAGCGAGATGCGCGCGACGCCCAGGCGGGTCTGAGGATCGACTTCCGACGTGACGATGCGGACGCGGCCCTGAACCTCGCCCGCCTGATCGGAAACCACGGTGGCGGCCATGCCGGCGCGGACCAGTTGGAGCTCGACCTCTGGCACCTGGGCGTCGAGCTCCAGACGGCCGTCGCGGACGATGCGGAACAGTTCGGCGCCGGGCTGGATGATCTGGCCGCGCGTCACGCTGCGTCGGATGACCAGACCGCCGACTGGCGCACGGATGGTGGCCTGTGACAGGCGGGTGCGGGTTTCGGACAGCGCGGCGCGGGCGGCCGCCAGATTGGCCTGGGACGAGCGCTGGTTGGCCAGAGCCGTGTCGAGCGCCGCCTGGGACAGGAAGCCGCGTTCCTTCAGCTCCTGAGCGCGGGCGAGGGCCGCGTCATCGCGCGAGACGTTGGCCTCGGCGGTCTGGACCTGGGCCTGCTGCTGGGCCAGCTGGGCGCGCAGCAGGGCGTCGTTCATCTGAACCAGAGGCTGGCCCTGCCGGACGTAGCTGCCTTCATCGGCCAAGACGGCGGTGGCCGTCAGGCCGCCGGTTTCCGCGCCGACCGGCACCTCTTCCCAAGCCGAGACGCTGCCGGAGGCGGAAATGACACGCGGCAGCTGGGCCTCGGCCACCATCACGGCGGTGACGGGTGCGGCGGCGCCGGCCTGGGCCTTTTCGGCCTGGACCTCGGCGCGGTCGCCCGCGCTGCAGGCCGCAAGGATCAGGGTCAGCCCGGCGATGACCGAGGCTGAGGCACGCTTTCGAACCGTCACGGACTATCCCCTGTCGCGATATCGATCAGCCCGCCTCATACGCCTTTCCCGTCGCCGCCTCAAACGGCCGTTCGCGCATGACGGCGATGTAATGCGAAGCGGCGACCGGCCCGTCGGCATTGGCGTTGAGCGGGCGTCATGCTACCCGCCGCGCATGTCTACTCCCCCCATTTCGCGCATTCGGAATTTCAGCGTGGTCGCGCACATCGACCACGGCAAGTCGACCCTGTCGGATCGCCTCATCCAGGTCACAGGCGGCCTGACCGCGCGCGAGATGTCGGCGCAGGTTCTTGACAACATGGACATCGAGAAGGAGCGCGGCATCACCATCAAGGCGCAGACCGTGCGCCTGCACTACAAGGCCAAGGACGGCGAGGAGTACGTCCTCAACCTGATGGACACGCCCGGCCACGTGGACTTCGCCTATGAGGTCTCGCGCTCGCTGGCGGCGTGCGAGGGTTCGCTGCTGGTCGTGGACGCGTCGCAGGGCGTCGAAGCCCAGACGCTGGCCAACGTCTATCAGGCCATCGACAACAACCACGAGATCGTCCCGGTCCTGAACAAGATCGACCTGCCGGCGGCCGAGCCGGACCGGGTCCGGGCCCAGATCGAGGACGTCATCGGCCTGGACGCCTCGGACGCCGTGATGTGCTCGGCCAAGTCCGGCATCGGCATCGAGGACGTGCTGGAAGCCATCGTCACCCGCCTGCCGGCGCCCCAGGGCGATGCGGCCGCGCCGCTCAAGGCCATGCTGGTCGACGCCTGGTACGACCCCTACCTGGGCGTGGTGCTGCTGGTGCGCGTGTTCGACGGCGTGCTGAAGACCGGTATGCGGGTCAAGATGATGCAGCACGGCACGACCCATCTGGTCGATCGCGTCGGCGTCTTCCTGCCCAAGAACACCCCTGTGGATCAGCTGGGGCCGGGCGAGGTCGGCTTCATCACCGCCCAGATCAAGGAAGTCGCTCACGCCGCCGTCGGCGACACCATTACGGATGAAAAGAAGCCGACCGCCGAACCGCTGAAGGGCTTCAAGGAAGTCCAGTCGGTGGTGTTCTGCGGCCTGTTCCCGGTCGACGCCGCCGATTTCGAGGACCTGCGCGCCGCCATCGGCAAGCTGCGCCTGAACGACGCGTCGTTCACCTATGAGATGGAAAGCTCGGCCGCCCTGGGCTTCGGCTTCCGCTGCGGCTTCCTGGGCCTGCTGCACCTGGAGATCATCCAGGAGCGCCTGAGCCGCGAGTTCAATCTGGACCTGATCGCGACGGCCCCCTCGGTCGTCTACAAGATCCAGCAGCGCGACGGGACCGAGATCGACCTGCACAATCCGGCCGACCTGCCCGACGTGATGCAGATCGAGACCATCAGCGAACCCTGGATCAAGGCCACCATCCTGACGCCCGACGAATACCTGGGCGGGGTCATCAAGCTGTGTCAGGACCGGCGCGGCTCGCAGATCGAGCTGAGCTACGTCGGGGCGCGGGCCCTGGTGGTCTATGAGCTGCCGCTGAACGAGGTGGTGTTCGACTTCTACGACCGGCTGAAGTCCATCTCGAAGGGCTACGCCTCGTTCGACTATGAGCTGACGGACTACAAGGTCGGCGATCTGGTCAAGATGAACATCCTGGTCAACGCCGAGCCCGTGGACGCCCTGTCGATGCTGGTCCACCGGGGCCGCGCCGAGACGCGCGGGCGCGGCATGGTCGAGAAGATGAAGGAGCTGATCCCGCCCCACATGTTCGTCATCCCGATCCAGGCGGCCATCGGCGGCAAGATCATCGCCCGCGAAACCGTCCGCGCCCTGCGCAAGGACGTGACGTCGAAATGCTACGGCGGCGACGCGACCCGCAAGAAGAAGCTGCTGGAGAAGCAGAAGGCCGGGAAGAAGCGCATGCGCCAGTTCGGCAAGGTCGAGATCCCGCAGGAAGCCTTCATCGCCGCGCTCAAGATGGACGACGATTGATCCGGGACGAGCGCCGGGCGCTGTGAACCTGATCTGGAACTGATGCGTTCGCGCCACTGTCGCGCGGCCCGGTCGGTCCTATATGCTCGGCCTCGATCTCAACTTGCAGTCAGTCACGCCCTTGGCCAATCGCCCTTCATCCTCGACCGTCGGCCTGACGCCCGAGATCGCCGAACTGATCGCCGATGTTCGTGAGGATGCGGCCAGCGACACCGAAATCCAGATGGACGAGCCCACCCGGCCCGTGGTCGAGGCGCCGCCCGAGCCGGCGCCGCATCGCGGCCTGGCCGAGGAGCTGACCTATCGCCTGAACCAGCAGTCGCTCTTGGCGCGCTTTGGCGAGGTGGCGCTGCGCGAGCGCGACCGCGAGGCGCTGCTGGACGCAGCCTGTCACTTTTGCGCCGAAGGCCTGGTCACCCCCTATTCCAAGGTTCTGACCTACGACGCGGTCAGCGACCGCCTGGTGCTGGCCGCCGGCGTGGGCTGGCGCACCGCGGTCGAGGGCGTGACCTCGCTGAGCGTCGAGCTGGACTCGCCGGCCGGCTACGCCTTCCAGACCGGCAAGCCGCTGGTGTCCAACCATCTGGACAATGAAGAGCGGTTCTCGACTCCTCGGCTGCTGGCTGACCACAGCGTGCGACGCGCGATCAATGTGCTGATCCGGCCCGAAATCGACGGCGAGCCCTGGGGCGTGCTGGAGGTCGACAGCCCCGACGAGGGGCAGTTCGACACGCGTGACGCCCTGTTCCTGGACGCCTTCGCCGCCGTCGTGGGCGCCGCCATCGCACGACAAGAGACCGAGGCCCGCCTGGTCGCGGCCATCGAGCATCAAGCGCTGCTGACGCGCGAGGTCAGCCACCGGGTGAAGAACAGCCTGTCCCTGGTCTCGAGCCTTCTGACCATGCAATCACGTGGCGCCGCCAGCGACGAGGTCAAGGCGGCCCTGAATGACGCCGGCGCCCGCATCCAGGCCATCGGCCAGGTGCACGACCAGCTGTGGCGCGGCACGGATGTGCAAAGCGTGATCCTGTCGGACTTCCTGTGCCAGCTGTGCGAGGCCGTCGACACCGGCAGCACCCTGCACGAGGTGACCTGCGAGGCCGACCACGCCGGCGTGGCGGCCGACGTCGCCATTCCGCTGGGCCTGATCGTCAACGAACTGGTCACGAACGCCATCAAATACGCCTATGCCTCCGACGGCGGCCTGGTCCACGTCACCGGCCGCGTCGAGGCCGGGCGGCTGACGGTGGTGGTGGCCGACGAGGGCCGGGGCTTCGATCTGGAAGCCGCGCGCAGCGACCGCAGCCTGGGCATGCGGGTGATCGACAGCCTAGTGCGCCAGATCGGCGGCACGCTGGTCAACCGGCCCGAGGGTCGCGGCGCGCGTCTGGTGCTGGAAGCGCCGACCGCCCTGGCGCAGTGACAGCGCCCGCCCTTCGGCTGGTGCTGGGCGACCAACTGTCCGCCAATCTGGCGGGGCTGGCCGATCTGGCCGACGGCGACGTGGTGCTGATGGCCGAGGTGCGCGACGAGGCGACCTATGTCCGGCACCACAAGCAGAAGATCGCGCTGATCTTCGCCGCCATGCGCGCCTTCGCCGAGGACCTGCGCCAGCGCGGCGTGACGGTGCGCTACGTCGGCTATGAGGATCCGGCCAACACCCATTCGATCGTCGGCGAACTGCATCGCGCGCTGGCCGAGGGCGGCTTCGGGCGCGTGGTCGTCACCGAATGCGGTGAATGGCGGCTGGCGCAGGCGCTGAGCGCCTTCGCCGGGGTCGCGCAGGCGCCGGTGGAGATCCGCGAGGACGACCGCTTCATCTGCTCGCACGACCGTTTTCGCCGCTGGGCGTCGGGGAAGCGCGAACTGCGGATGGAGTTCTTCTATCGCGAGATGCGGCGTGAAACGGGCCTGCTGATGGACGGCGACCAGCCCGAGGGCGGGCGCTGGAACTTCGACGTCGAGAATCGCAAGAAACTGCCTCGCGGCGTTCGTCCGCCGAACCGCCTGCGCACCCCGCCGTCCGACATCACGCGCCAGGCGATCGACGACGTGGCGCGCCTGTTCCCGGACCACTTCGGCGATCTGGACAACTTCGGCTGGCCGACGGCCCAGGCCGAGGCGCAAGCCGTGCTGGAGGCCTTCATCGCCGACATCCTGCTCGGCTTCGGGGACTGGCAGGACGCGATGGCCCAGGGCGAGCCCTGGATGTGGCATGGCCTGATCTCGACCTCGATCAATCTGGGTCTGCTGGACCCGCTGGAGGTCTGCCGGCGCGCCGAGGCGACGTACCGCGCAGGCCGTGCCCCACTGAACGCCGTCGAGGGTTTCATCCGCCAGATCCTGGGCTGGCGGGAGTATGTGCGCGGCGTCTATTGGCTGAAGTCGCCTGAGTACGGCCGACGCAACGCGCTGGACGCGGATCGGGCGCTGCCGTGGTTCTACTGGTCGGGCGAAACCGACATGGCCTGCGTGGCCGATGCGGTGGGACAGACCCGCGCCCACGCCTATGCCCACCACATCCAGCGGCTGATGGTGACGGGCAATCTGGCCATGCTGCTGGGCGTGCATCCCGACGCCGTCGACGAGTGGTACATGGTCGTCTACGCCGACGCCTACGAATGGGTGGAGATGCCCAATACGCGCGGCATGGCGACCTTCGCGGACGGCGGCATCGTCGGGTCGAAGCCCTATGCCGCCTCCGGCGCCTACATCAACCGGATGAGCGACTATTGCGCCGGCTGTCGCTACGACATGAAGGCCAAGGCTGGTGACGGGGCCTGTCCGTTCAACCGGCTGTACTGGGGCTTTCTGGAGCGCAATCGCGCGCGGCTGTCGGGCCTGCCGCGGCTGGCCATGCCGTATCGCACCCTCGACGGCTTCGGCGAGGCGCGGCGTCAGGCCTTGATGGACGAGGCCGAGGCGGCGCGTCTGCATCTGGGCGCGACGCGCCTGACCGACCCGGACTAGTTCCGCCGCCGCGCCTCCAGGAGGTCGGACCACCGCCAGTTGGCCGAGCCCAGGGCGATGCGGGGACTGCCCGGCTGATCGGCCATGGTCAGGACCACCAGGCCGCGCATGGACGGGGCGCGGCAGGCGGCCGGGGCGAAGGCGACCTCGACCGCTATGGCCTGACGCACGGCCGCCAGACCCTCGCCGTCCTGACCGTCGCTGCGCAGCCATGCGCCGTTCCACAGCAGGGGCGCGCGGCCGGGCGAGACCTGGGCTTGGACGCGGGCGACCTCGGCGCGGACGCGGGCGGACTGGCGCATCTTGTCCTGCAGGCGGGCGATCATGTCGCATTCGCCGCCGCCGCCCGATCCGCCGCCGGAACCCGAGCCGACGCCAGCCCCCGATCCCGCGCCCGATCCGCCGGAACCCACGCCGGACCCCGAACCGGCGACGGCCGCGCCCGCCAGTTCGGCCGCGCTGACCGAAGCCGGGGGCGAGGGACGGGGCGACGGCTCGGCGTTCAGACTGGCGGTGACCGGCACGGGCCGGGTCGGCGTCTGGGGTGGCGGCGTGATCGGGCGGCGCGGCTGAGGCGGCGTGGGCGTCGGAGGGGTAGGAGGCTGTGGCTCGGGTTCGAGCTGAGGCTCCGGTGCGGGCGTCTCGGCCTCCACCGCCCGAGCTTCCGAGCCGCCGCCGTCGCCCAGGTCCGGCGCGGGCGGCTGAAACGGCTTCTCCAGCTGAATCAGAATGGGTTCGGGCGCGATCGGCGAAATTTCTTCGGGGCGCGGATACAGCAGGATCAGCCCGGCCACGCCCAGGTGCAGAACCGCGCTGAACGCGGTCGCGAACGCGCGCGAGCGACGGCTCCGGCGAACAGAAGTCCTTGAATGGTCCGACAGATCATCCATGCAGCCGTCAGCAGGACCAGCCCTCCGCGTCAGCAAAATGGCGAACGGTGCAAGAACGCCGTCCGGTCAAGCTAACGGCCAAGCTGCCCTGATCAGGTCACACCCCGGTCATGACGCGGCCCCGAGTCCCTCGGCACCTGTAATGCAAGCGCGATGACATGGATTTGCGCCCCGATAACGAAGGAGTGACTACCTTGAAGCGATCGACAATCCGGACTGCTGCCCTGACGGGTGTTGTGCTGGCTTTCGGCGTGACCGCGTCTGGCTGCGCCAGCCATCGGTTCGTGCGTGACAACATCGCCGTGGTGGACGCGCGCGTCGACCAGACGGACGCCAATGTGGCGCGCGTCGAAGGCACGGCTGGCGAGGCGCTGCAACGCGCCAACGCCGCCCACAAGCTGGCTGAGGGCAAGTTCCTCTATGAGGTCGTGCTGTCGGACGACTCGGTCAAGTTCCCGGTCTCGGGCGACTCGCTGTCGCCGGAAGCCGAGCAGCGCCTGACGGAGTTTGCCCAGCGTCTGAAGAGCGAAAACCGCAACGTCTATCTGGAAATCCAGGGCCACACCGATGCGACCGGCCCGGATCAGGTGAACCGTCGTCTGGGCGAAGAGCGGGCCGAAGCCGTTCGTCGCTTCATGAGCCAGCAGGGCATCGCCCTGAACCGCATGGCGACCATCTCGTACGGCGCCGAGGCTCCGGTCGCGCCGAACAACACCCGCGACGGCCGGGCTCAGAACCGCCGCGTGGCGATCGTCGTCCTGAGCTGATCGACTGTCAGTACAGCGTTGAAGAGGGGCGGTCTGTCAGGACCGCCCCTTTTTCGTGGTTCGGCCTACTTCGCGCGGGCTTCCTTCAGCTCGTCTTCGACGGCGTCGAAGGTGCGCACGACGGCCTCGCCGGGCGCCGCGTCCAGGCGGCTGACCAGCAGGATCGCCAGGAAGCTGAGAACGAAGCCGGGCACCATCTCATAGACGACGCTGGACAGCGTCTCGCCGCCCGGCAGCACGGGCGCATAGATCCAGAACAACACCGTCACGGCGCCCACGATCATGCCGGCCAGGGCGCCGTTGCGCGTCATGCGACGCCAGGTCAGCGACAGGATGACCAGGGGCCCGAAAGCCGCGCCGAACCCGGCCCAGGCCTGAGACACCAGCGACAGCACATTGCTGTCGGGGTTGTTGGCCATCAGGATGGCGACAAGCGCCACGGCCAGCACCGCGCCTCGCCCGACATTGACCAACTCGGTCTGGCTGGCGCCGCGGCGCAGGAAGACGGCGTAGAAGTCCTCGACCAGCGAGCTGGACGACACCAGGAGCTGCGACGAGATGGTGCTCATGATCGCGGCCAGGATGGCCGCCAGCAGGAAGCCGGTCACCAGCGGATTGAACAGCACGTCCGACAGGATGATGAAGATCGTCTCGGGGTCCGAAACCGGCAGGCCCGTGCGGGTGGCGTAGGCCAGGCCCGCCAGGCCGGTGCCCAGCGCGCCGAGCAGGCACAGCAGCATCCAGCTCATGCCGATGTTGCGCGCGGCCGGAACGTCCTTGACCGAGCGAATGGCCATGAAGCGCACGATGATGTGCGGCTGGCCGAAATAGCCCAAGCCCCAGGCCAAGGCCGAAATCAGACCGATCAGGGTGAAGTCGCGGAACACGTTCAGCAACTGCGGATCGACCGAGCGTACGGTCTCGGTCATACCCTCGACCCCGCCAACGTGGGTCAGCGCTACCATCGGCACCACCAGCAGAGCCACGAACATGATGCAGCCCTGGACGAAGTCGGTCAGGCTGACCGCCATGAAGCCGCCGACCATGGTGTAGGCCAGGACGACGCCGGCCGTGATCCAGAGACCCAGATTGTAGTCGAGGCCGAATGAGGTCTGGAACAGCTTGCCGCCCGCCACCAGGCCGGACGAGGTGTACAGGGTGAAGAAGACCACGATCACCAGGGCCGAGATGATCCGCAGCAGGCGGGACCGGTCGTTGAACCGCTTGTCGAAGTAGTCGGGCAGGGTGATCGCGTCATCGGCCAGGGCCGTATAGACGCGCAGCCGCGGCGCCACGATCAGGTAGTTGGCGAAGGCGCCGATCACCAGGCCAACCGCGATCCAGGCCGACGACAGGCCCGTCAGGAACATGGCTCCCGGCAGGCCCAGCAGCATCCAGCCGCTCATGTCCGAGGCGCCGGCCGACAGGGACGTGACCCACGGACCCAGCTTGCGGCCGCCCAGCATATAGCCCGAGACGTCGCTGGTGGACTGGCGCCACGCATAGACGCCGATGCCCAGCATCAGCGCGAAATACAGGGCGAGCGAGATGATTGTGCCGGTTTCCATGCGGCATGGGGTAGCAGGAGGGCGACGGCGAAGGCCACCCCTTCGCCGCAATTGGCCCTATTCGCGAGGTTCGGCGGCGGCGTAGACGTGGTGGCCGGGGCCCCGGTAGCACTCGCAGGCGGCGGCCTCGAGCGCCTGACGGTTCACCACCGTCACACGGCCGCGCGAATAGGCGATCGCGCCCTTGCGCTGCAGGGTTTGGGCGGCCTCGTTGACCGTGGTGCGCTGGGCGCCGAGCATGCTGGCCAGATAGTCCTGGGTCAGCTCCATGACGTCGCTGCGCACGCGATCCTGACAACGCAGCAGCCACTTGGCCAGGCGATGCGTGGCGTCGTGCAGGGCGTTGCAGGCGCCGGACTGCTCCAGCTCTCCGGCGTGAGCGGCGATGTAGAGGGCCAGGATGCGGCGCAGCTCGGGCCGCGCCTCGACGTGGTCGCGCAGTCGGGCGGCTTCGATGGCCAATCCCTTGCCCGCCACCTGAACTTCCAGCCGCGAATAGGCGAGGGCGGGCGCCAGCGCAGCGCCGCCGCCGACCACGCCCTCATAGCCGACCATGAAGGTCTCGACCGTGCGGGCGTCACGCATCAGGGCGACGGCCGACACCATGCCTTCGGTCGGGAACACCATCTGGTTCACCGCCTCGCCCGCCTCGACGAGCGTCAGGCGCTGGGGGAGGTCCAGCGGCCGGCAGTCAGCCAGAACGGCTTCCCGATCCACTGGCGACAGGCCGGCCAGAAGCAGGTTGGGATGAGCGGGGGCGTGCATAGGGTATCCAGAGACCGGCCAGGCGCGGGCGGTCAAGCCTCAGTGGACGCCGTGAACTGCTTTTCCGCGCAACTGGGGATCGTCGTGACGAACGTGACGCATGACAAGCCGGTCGCCCTTGAAGACATCGACGCCACAGCAGCTACCGTGCTGCGCCAGCAGCGTCAACGCCGCGCGCGCGGCATCGCCATCGTCAGAGTGGACGCCGAAGTCGACCACCGGCATCGCGCCGTCCGGCTGAAGAAGGAAGAACTGATATTCGTACATGAACAGACCCTCGAGCGGGTCTAATAGCGCGGGCTGCGGCCAATGTCTGTCGGCCTCCCGACATCCGCGCCTTGACCCTGGACCGGGGCGGACCGACGGTGCGCGTTCACGAAAGCGCCGCCCATGCCCTCTGACCTGCCCACGACCTCCACCCGCGCGCCGCGCCTGGCGGTGCTGATCGATGGCGAGAACGCCTCGGCGCGGATCGCCGAGGTCCTGTTCACCGAGATCGCCACCATGGGCGAGGCCTCGGCGCGGCGCATCTATGGCGACTCCGCCAGCCCGGCGCTGAAGGGATGGGTCGAGGTGCTGCCGCGCTGGGCGATCCAGTGGCAGCAGAACTTCCAGAACACAAAGGGCAAGAATTCAGGCGACATCGCTCTGGCGATCGACGCCATGGACCTGATGCATTCGGGCCGATTCGACGGCTTCTGCCTGGTGTCGTCGGACAGCGACTTCACCCGTTTGGCCGCGCGTATCCGCGAGCAGGGTCTGCCAGTCTACGGCTTTGGCGAGCGCAAGACGCCCGAGAGCTTTCGTCAGGCCTGCACGCGCTTTATCTACATCGACAACCTGATGACCCCCACGGCCGAGGCCGGGGCGGAACCCTCGACGCAGAATCAGAGACGAAAGCCCTCCGAGGCGGTCAAGTTGATCTCGGCGGCGATCGCCGACATGGACGAGGACGGCGACGGATGGGTCACCTTGGGCGGCGTCGGCAGCCGCCTCAGGAACGCCTATCCAGACTTCGACACACGCACCTACGGCTGCGCCAAGCTGTCGGACCTGATCCGGGCCGTGCCGCGGGCGCTTGAGATACGCACCCACGAAGGCCGCGCGCCCATGGTGCGGGTCAAGGGCTGACCGCCCAAGGTGCGTCAGGCGGCGCGGGCGGCGGCGGCGGCAGGCTCGATCGGCGATTCTGCCGCAGGTTCTGACTGCTGAACCGGGCGCCGTATCGGCAGGTCGACGGTCACGACAGTGCCTTGGCCCGGTTCGCTGGCCATGGCGAACGCCCCGCCGTGCATCTCGATCAGAGAGCGCGTCAGCGCCAGACCCAGGCCGGTGCCCTGGGTGGTCTTGGAATGCTGGCCCTCCACCTGTTCGAAGGGGCGGGCCAGGCGCGCCAAGTCGCCAGGCGCAATGCCGATGCCGGTGTCGATCACCTGAATGCGCATGAAATCGCCGTCCCGACGCGACAGGCGAACGACGATGGCGCCGCCCTCGGGCGTGAACTTCACCGCATTGGAGATCAGGTTCAGCATCACCTGCTTGCATCCGCGCTGATCGGCCTCGATCTCGGGCAGGTCGCCGTGGCCGTGCGCGGGGTCCAGGGTCAGCTTCAGGCCGGCTTCCTGAACCTTGCCGCGCATCAGGCGGATGGCGTCTTCGCACACCGCCTTCAACGACACCGGCTCATAATGAAGCCGATGCTTGCCGGCCTCGATCTTGGCCATATCCAGAATGTCGTTGATCAGGCTGAGCAGATGCTGGCCCGACTTGTGGATGTCGGCGGCGTAGCCCTTGTAGCGGGCGTCGCCCAGCGGGCCGAACATCTCGGCCTGCATGATCTCCGAGAAGCCGTTGATGGCGTTCAGCGGCGTGCGCAGTTCGTGACTCATATTCGCCAGGAACTCGGACTTGGCTTGATTGGCGGCCTCGGCGCGGGTCATGGCGACCTCGTATTTCCGCGCGAGCTGGCTCAGCTTCTCCTGGCTGGCCTCCAGTTGATCCACCATGAGGCGCAGGTGGTCCGCCGCCTGACGGCGCTCGGCCTCCTGCCGCTTCACGGCGGTGATGTCCGCCGCAGTGACGACCGAGCCGCCGTCAGAGGTGAAGCGTTCCACCATCTGCAGCCAGCGCCCGTCGTTCAGTTCGACCTCACGGGCGCCCGCCCGGCCGCCCGCGCCCTTGCCGTCCGATTTGATCGCCAGGGCGGCGATACGGTTGAGCTCGTCCTTCTGGGCGCCCTTGCGCACCACATCCGCGCCGAACCCGAAGGCGTCGACGAAGGCGTCATTCCACAGCACCAGCCGCCCGTTGCGGTCGAACAGCACGAAGGCGTCCGACACGCTCTCGATTCCGTCGCGCAGCCGCGATTCGGCGGCCTGGGCCTGGGCTTTGGCGCGCCGGGCTTCGGTGATGTCCAGGGCGATGCCCAGAATGGCGTCGAACCCTTCTTCGCCGCGCGGTCCGCGCGACTGTCCCCGCGCGTCGATCCAGCGGGCCTGGCCGTCTTCACCCCGGACCGGAAAACTGACTTCAAAGGCGCCATAGGCCGAGGCCTGGTCCAGGGCGTGGGTGACGGTGTCCCTGTATTTGGGGTGGATGAGATCCGTGACCGTCTCGGCCGGATAGGCCCCGCCCCGAGGCAGGCCCAGAAGGGCGGCCATATAGTCGGAGACGGTGACTTCGCCGCTGTCGAGATCCCACTCCCAGACCCCGCATTTCGCCCCTTCGACCGCGACGCGGAAACGACGTTCGCCGTCGGCCCACATCTGGCTGGCCTGAGCCTGGCGATGTTTCTGGATGAGCACGAGGCTAAGCACCGCCAGACCGAGCAGGAGCGGCGCGGCCAGAACCCAGACATCGTTCAACAGGGCGGCCGGTCCAGCGCGCATGGGCGCAACGGAGACGGCGGTCACTCCCTCAACGCTCGATGCGCCGGCCAGGGTCGCGGGTCGGTCGCCATTCTGCGTCTGGGGGGCGTCCAGCTGCGCTACGCCGGCTGCGTTCAGACCGACAACGGCCGTCGTCGTCTGACCGACCCAGGCGGGCTGGGATGAAGAAAGCACCCGGCCGTCATGCATCAGGCTGACGATCGCGTCGCCGCGTCCCGGGCCGGGCAGCGCGGGCAGCCGCGCCACAACCGCGCCGCCGCCCTCGAGCGTGCGGCGCATCAGCACCGCGGTTCGGTCTGCCGAAGGGCTGAGGTCGGTTGGCGCTTCGCCTAAGGCCCCAAAGGCTTCCGGCGCGGCGCCGACGACGGCCTGGATGCGTCCCTGCGGCGAAACAACGGCGAAGGCGGCGCCGCCGTCCAGCGCCCGCGCTCTTTCGACAGCCTGCACGGGCTGGTTCGCGTTGGCCTCAAGGGCGGCCGCCGCGGCCTCCAGGGCCGGGCGCGCGGCCTGGATGCGGGCGGTGGTCAGGGCGGCGGCCAGGCGGGCGTCCTGATGCAGGACCGCCGCGCCCAGCGTCTCGGCCTCTTTGGCGGGGCGGGCCAGCTCACGCGCGAACAGCAGCACATAGGCGGCGACAGCCAGCGCGATCGCCAGGATCAGGATTCGCGCCCAGGCAGGCGGCCCCTTGATCCCGCGATCGGAGCCGCGTCGGCCTCCGCTCGTGCGGCGTTCAGCCCGCAAAACACGCTCCTCCCGACGATTCGACGGCGGGGTTGAATCTAGGCTGCGTCGCGGATTCGTGTCGAGGGAGAAACCGGATCAGGCCACGTCGGCTGGGCGCGCGAGGCTGTCGGGGGCCGGGGACAGGACGTCGGTGGCTTCGCGCAGGGTGGCGCGGGCGCGCTTGGCCAGCTCCAGCAATTCTGCGGGGGCGTCGTCGGGGTGGTCGGAGACGAAGTCGATCATCTGGCCCGCCAGGGCCATGAGGCGCGGTGCGATGGCGATGACGCGGGCCTGCATTTCGATGCGGGCCGGATCGCGATCGTACTCCGCCCCCGGCACCCGCCAGCCGCCCCAGTCAGCGGAGTCGGTGACAACCACGGGATAGGAGCCAGGCAACGGGTGATGGGCGCAGTCCTCGAGCGGCTGCCATTTGTTGCGGGCGCGCAGAAGCCGCCATTCGCCCATGTCGGACACGGCCGGATCTTCGGTCGGGAGAAGCAGTTCGTGGGCCAGGAATTCGCGGCCCAGTCCAACGTCGTATGTGACGCGCACCGGCTCCTCGAAGCCCTTAGCCCAGACCGGACAGACCTTTTCGATATGGGACCAGGCGCCTACGCACTCGACCCAGACCTTCTGGCCCTTCTGAAACTGCGCGCGCGCCATGTCCGATCCTTCTCGCGAAGCGATCAGGATGAACGAAAGGGGTTACAACGCGGTGTGGCGAGACGGTTAGCTTCGCCTTAACGCGCGCGGGAGATGTCCTCGAGCGCTTCGCCGGCGTACTTTTCCTTCACGCGGGTCGACAGGTCGCCCAGCGAGACGACGCCGACCAGACGGCCGTTCTTGTCGATCACCGGCACGCGGCGGATCTGGCGCGAGGCCATCAGATCCAGAGCCGCCTTCAGGTCCTCGTCGTCGCGCACGGTCAGGGCGTTGCGGCTGACGAACTCGCCGACCGTGGCCGTGGGAGCGGCGCCGGAGGCTACGGCTCGGATGGCGATGTCGCGGTCGGTCAGGGTGCCGACAAGCTGCTCGCCGTCGGCCACCGGCACGAAGCCGAAATCGCCGTCGGCCATGCGGCGCGCGACCTCCTGCAGGGTGTCTTCGGGACGGGCGACGTGGACGTCGCGGGTCATGAGGTCACGGACTTTCATGGCAGGCTCCTGACAGGCGAAAGGGGGATCCGATGCCGGAACCCCCTCGCACGGCTCAGGTTCCGTTCAGCGGCCTCAACGCACGCCGAGCTCCGCCAGCAGGCCGGTCATGCCGTAGACGTCACGCAAGGCCGTGGTCACCGCGCCGGTGGTGACGATCACGCTGCGGTTGACGTTGCGGTCATAGCCATAGGCGTTGCGCTGGGTCAGGACGGTGGAGTCGAAGTTGGCGCCCACGATGTCGCCCTGGGGCGTCACGACCGGCGAGCCGGACGAGCCGCCGATGGTGTCGGTCGACAGGGCCATGTTCAACACGGTGTCGCCGTTGATCCGCTCGCGCGCGGCCAGCAGCTTGGGCGCGACATCGAAGGGGGGAGCTCCGGTGGCCCGATCCCAAAGCCCGGCGAAGGTGGTGAAAGCGCCGAAGCGCTGGCCCGGCACGTCCGTGCCCTCGATCTTGCCATAGGTGAGACGCAGGGTGCCGGTCGCATCCGGATAGACGCTGTCGCCATAGGCGGCGAAGCGCGCGGCCGCGAGGGCTTCGGACGCGCGGCTGGTTGGAGCCTCGACCTTTTCTTCCCATTCGGCGCGGATGGCGCGCGTCGGCTCCTGAATCGATAGCAGATAGCGGATCATCGGGTCGTCGGACGCCTGGATCGCTTCAAGCCCGCCCTCCCACAGCGCGCGCCGCACGGCCGGGTCGGCCAGACGCGTGCCCTCGACCAGGCTGGCCGACAGGTCTTCGGGGCTTTCGCGGCCCAGCAGGGCGCGCACGCGCGGGTCGTCGACGGTCAGCCACTCGCGGGCCTTGGACAGCCACCATTCCAGCCGCACCTGCTCCAGCGCCGGATAGACGGGGCGTTCGGCGAACAGGGCCGACTGCACGCCGGCCAGGCGGCTGTCGGCGAACTCGGGCAGGCGCTCGCCTGAGGGCTTGGACCGCTCCTGCGCGCCCCGAACCAAGGTGCGCGCATAGGAGAACAGCTGCGAGCCGCCGGCGACCGGCGTGGTGCCCAGGCCGGTCCCGCCTTCCAGAAGCGCCATGGCGGGGTAGAGCTCGCGCAGCGTCGGCTGCACCGCCTCAAGCTGGCCCCAGGGGCCCGCCGCCTGGCCCGGGTTCGCCTGGGCGTAGCGTTGCATGAAGTCGGCCTCGGCGGCGGCCTTCATGGCCATGAAGTTGGCGTCGATCAGGGCCGCCATCCGGCCGCGCCCGCGCTTGTAGGTGTTCTCCAGCCCCACGATCGGGTCCATGGCGATGAAGGCGTTCTCCTCGCTCTCCTGCGAGAAGTTGATCAGCCGGCCGCGCAGCTCCGAAGCGATCAGCTGGTCCAGCGGCAGGACGACGTCGCGGATGGAGGCCAGTTGCTGCATCGTCAGAAGGCGCTGCGTGGCGCCCGGGCTGCCCGACAGAAACACCGGCGCGCCCTCTGTCGGCTGGTCGGCGTTCCAGCGGAAGTGGGTCGGCGTCGCGGCCGGGACGCCGTTCTCGTACAGGCGGATGAAGGCCGCATCGATGGCGAAGCGGGGGAAGGAAAAGTTGTCCAGGTCACCGCCGAAGGTCGCGGCGCGATCCTCGGGCGCCCAGGCCAGGCGCACGTCGGTGTAGCGCTTGTAGCGGTACAGCTTGAACTGTCCGCCGCGGTACAGGCTCACGACCTGGCAACGCGCGTCGGCGGCGTCGCCGCACTCGGCCTCGATCCGGGCGGCCTCGGCGTCGCGCGCGCGGGTGAAGGCCTGGCCCGACAGGCCCTCGCCGGCCTTGTGCATCCGCTCGGTGACATCGACGATCTCGGTCAGGATCTCGGCCGAGCCGCCGGGGCATTTCAGCTCTTCCTCGCGGCTGCGCGGGGTGAAGCCGGTCTCGGCGTAGTTCACCGCCTGGGTCGACAGGTTGGCCACGCAGGTGGCGACGCAGTGGTTGTTGGTCAGCACCAGGCCTTCACCCGAGACGATGCCGGCCGAGCAGCCGCCGAACTTGGCCGAAGACAGGCGCACCCGGTCCAGGAAGGCCTGGTCGATATTGGTGCCCAGCGTCTGATTGGCGCGTGCGATGGGGAAGTTGTCGAAGGTCCACATGCCCTCTTCGGCCGAGGCGGGAGAGGCGGCGAAAGCGAGGGCGGCGACGGGGCCGGCGAGAAGAAGCGGGCGCATGGGGCATTCCTGAAAAACGAACGATCGACAGGCGGCGGGCGGCCGTTTTGACCCGCTTGCGACGCCGGGGCAATGGCGCGCACTTGCCCTGACGCCCGACGCCCGCCAAACCGACGGGGTGAAGAAGCAAAGCCTGATCATCGATTGCGACCCCGGCGTGGACGACGCCGTGGGTCTGTTCCTGGCCTTCGGCTCGCCCGAGCTGGACCTGTTGGCCGTCACCGCCGTGGGGGGCAACGTCCCCGTCTCGCGCACCGGTCGAAACGCCCGCATCCTGCGCCAGATCGCCGGGCGCGAGGACGTGCCGGTCTTCCTGGGCGCCGACCGGCCCCTGGTGCGCGAGCCCGCCGGGGCGGGGGAGTTTCACGGCCCCGAAGGGCTGGGCGACCTGATCCCCTTCGAGCCGCCGTTCCCGGCCACGCCCGGCCACGCGGCCGAGGCCATCGTCGACATCGTCATGGGGCGTCCAGAGGGCTCCGTGGCCCTGGCCATGATGGGGCCGCTGACCAATCTGGCGCTGGCCCTGCGCCGCGAGCCCCGGCTGGCGGCCCGCCTGGGTCCCGTCTCGGTCATGGGCGGCGCGCGCAGCGAGGGCGGCAACATCACCGCCTCGGCCGAGTTCAACATCTGGGCCGACCCCGATGCGGCGGCCGAGGTCTTCGCCTCGACCCTGAAGCTGACCGTCTTCGGCCTGGACGCCACCCACCAGGTGCGCGCCACCGACGCCCGCATCGCCCGCATCGAAGCCATCGACACGCCCCAGGCCCAGGCCGCGGCCTCCATGATGCGCTTTTCCCAGCGGGTCGAGCGCGAGATCGTCGGCTGGGACGCCCCGCCGGTCCATGATCCGGTCACTGTGGCCTGGTTCCTCAAGCCCGACCTGTTCGAGGTGCGGCCCTGCCAAATTCAGGTCGAGACCGCGTCCGACCTGACGCGCGGCCACACGGCCGTCGAGTTCCGGGGCGTCGATCCCGCGACCGCGCGCCAGCACTGGGCGGTGGCGGCCGACGCCGACGGCCTGTTCGACCTCCTGGCCGAGCGGGTGGCCTGATGCGCATCACCGTCGTCGGCTCGATCAACCTGGACCTAGTCGCCACCGCGCCCAGCCTGCCGCGCGCGGGTGAGACGGTGACCGGAGCCACCCTGGCCCGCCATCCAGGCGGCAAGGGCGCCAACCAGGCCCTGGCGGCCGAAAAGCTGGGGGCCGAGGTCTGCCTGATCGGCCGCGTCGGCGCCGACGGCATGGCCGCCGAGGCCCTGGCGCTGATGGAGGAATTCGGCGTCGATCTAGCGGGGGTCGAAACCGATGTGGCGGCCCCCACCGGCGTGGCCCTGATCACGGTCGATCCGACCGGCGAGAACCAGATCACGGTCGCGGCCGGGGCCAACCACCTCGTCACGCCTGAGCAGCTGCCCCAGCGCATCGAGGGGCCGCTGATCGTCCAGCTGGAGCTGCCGCTCGACACTGTCGAGGCCGCCGTGGGACGGGCGACGGACTTCGTCTGCGCCAACCTGGCGCCCGCCGCGCCGGTTTCGGAGCACCTGCTGCGCCGGGCCGATCTGATCGTCGTCAACGAGACCGAGGCCGAGTTCTACGGCGACGCCCTGCATCGCGGCGGCGGACGGGTCGTGGTCACGCGCGGGGCCAAGGGCGCGGCCATGTATCAGCGCGGCGTCGAAATGGCCTGGGCCACGCCGCCCCAGGTCGAGGCCGTGGACGCCACGGGCGCCGGCGACGCCTTCGTGGCCGCCATCACCGTGGCCCTGCTGGACGGAATGGCGCCCGACCAGGCCCTGCGCTTCGCCTGCGCCGCCGGCGCGCTGGCCGCCACCCGACCCGGCGCCCAGCCCTCGCTGGGCACGCGCGAAGAGGTCGAGGCTCTGGTCGCATCCGACTGATCATCAAATCGATGACTGGCTCATATCAGCGGATATGTGCGAGGGAGAGCTATGAAGGTTACGAGTGATTTCCAGCCGACCAGCGGCACGCTGGTCATGTATTTTCAGCCGGATGAAGACGATCGCCGCAAGGCGGAGCGCCTGAAGTTCAAACTGGTCCGGCCTGGAGCGTCTTTCGTCATCGGCGAATATGATGTCCATCCGGATGTCTACGCTCTAGCGTGTCTCACCATCCTGGCGCCCTATACCGCCAAGACGTTGGAGCTGGACGAGCCGGTGACACCGGGCTTTCGTGATCTGGTGCAGGAACTGCTGAAGATCGAGCTCACCCCTGTTTCGGAAAGCCTCGAACCCCGCGTCATGCAGGTCGATGCGCGAGAGGCCGTGTCATTCAGCGGCGGTGTGGATTCGGTCGCCGCCGTAAGGCTGTTGCCATCCAACAGCGTCAACGTGTTCTCTCACCGCATGCGCCCGCGCACCATGCCGGCGCAGCTTTATCGCGACGACGCAGCGTTGCACACATGCGCGATGCTGGGTCAGGAGGGACGCGATGTCGTGGTCCTGAGCAACACGGCGGAACATGCGCGCGATCCCGCCGGCTTCAGCACCGACTGGACTACGGTGACGGGGGCGCTTCTGATGGCCAACAGGCTGGGCATCCGATCCTTCAACTTCGGAATGATCGCCGAGGCCGCCTATCGCATCGGCCACGCCAAGTTCTCGGATGTCGCGGATCGCGGAATGTTCAGAGACTGGCTCAAGCTGTTCGCCTATCTCGGTCTGCCGCTCAGCCTGCCCACGGCGGGTTTGAGCGAAGTCATGACCTCACGGATCGCGCTGACCGACGCGGCGAATCTGGAGCCGCAATCCTGCGTCCGCGGCCTGGTGAGTCGGCCCTGCAACAGCTGCTACAAGTGCTTCCGAAAGCAACTGCTGACCGCCAGGCTTTCGGGCGAAAAGCTGGAAGACGAGTTCTTTGATAATGCTCTTCAGGCTAAGGCGATAAGGCGCTACCTCGCTCAGGACGAAATGCATCTCGAGAACGTCATCGCCTACTCCATCCACGGCGTGGCCTCGCAGCATCCTCTGGCTGAGGCGCTGCGGCAGAAAACCCGCCCCCTGATGGATTATGCTGACGGCCTCACCCTGCTGGAGCGGCACTACGTTCCATCACTCGAGAATGTGCCCGATCACCTGCGAGGCACGCTCGCCCAGTCGATCGCTCGTTATGCCGAGCCGATGACTGACGATCAGCAGCGTCTTGTCCGTAATTGGGATCTCACGCCTGTGCTCGGGCTGGATTCAAGGCAGTCCGCGCATCACGACGTCCAAGCCTTGCTCGGTTGATGGCAACTTCCGAGCCGCGCAAGCCTCGGGCCTTCTTTCACTCAACCAAAGTATTGGCGGCCACGACCAGGCCGGTCGTCGCGGCATAGAGGGCGATAGCCCAGATCCAGGCCCGCAGGGTTGTCATGCCGGGCGCGGCCATCAGCCAAAGCCGCTGGACGGCCACGTACCAGACGGTCGTGACGACCACGATGGCCACGCCGGCCAGCGTCGTCCAGATGGCGGGGTCCTGAGCGCCTAGCGAGCCCAGGCTGATCAGGATGGAGGTCGCGCCCGCAAGGTAGCACTGGGCGAAGAAGGGGGTCCTCAGGCTCTCCCGGTCGATCTTGCGGCCCGACAGCCTCAGAAACGCCCAGGCGAAAACCAGGGGGTGCAGGCTGAACATCAGGGCGCGAAACGCCAGCAGGTTCTGATCGTTGGCTGTGACGAAGCGGCTGACGGGGTTGGGCTCGTCGGTCAGCGGGACGCCGAACAGCAGCTCCAGCCCGTGCGCCACGAGGATGCTGAGCACCAGGAACAGCGGCGGGCTGAGGGTCTCCAGATACTGCTTCTCGGGCTTGTCCTGCTGTTCGCGATCCGAATAGCGCATGGTTCTGAGCGGATGGCGAAGGGTCATCAGCAGGGTGCGCGGATAGAACAGCAGCCACGACATGACCTCGTAGAGCAGTTCCTCCACCGACTGCAGGATCTTCATCGCGTTCATGGCGACACTCTAGAACCAGCCGACGCGTCGCGAGAAGGGGGCGTCTGCGGCTTCAGTCGTCCACGTGCTCGGGCTTGCCCTTGCGCCTGGTCGCGGCGAAGTCCTCCAACTGCGTCTCGCTCATGGACTCGACCATCTGTCTGGACGCGCCCTTGAGTTCGGACTTCGGCGTCTCGCCGCGCTTGGCGCTGAGGGCGGCGCCGGCGGCCTTTTGCTGGGCGGCGGATTTGGCGGGCATGGCGGTTCTCCTGAACAGGCAACCGGCGCGCCCGCCGGCCGGTTCCGTCAGCCCAGCAGCTCGCGTCCGATCAGGAAGCGGCGGATTTCGTTGGTGCCGGCGCCGATGTCGTAGAGCTTGGCGTCGCGGACCAGCCGCTCGACGGGCCATTCCTTGGTGTAACCGGCGCCGCCAAGAGCCTGGACGGCTTCCAGCGTGACCTTCACCGCATTCTCGGACGCCAGCAGGATGGCGCCGGCGGCGTCATAGCGCGTGGTCTTGCCCTGGTCGCAGGCCTTCGCGACGGCGTAGACATAGGTGCGGGCGCTGTTCAGGGCGACGTACATGTCGGCGACCTTGGCCTGCATCAGCTGGAAGCTGCCGATGGCCTTGCCGAACTGCTTGCGCTCGCGGACGTAGGGCAGGACCACGTCCAGCGCCGCCTGCATGATGCCCAGCGGACCGGCGGCCAGGACGGCCCGCTCATAGTCCAGGCCGCTCATCAGCACGGCCGCGCCGCGGCCTTCGCCACCCATGACGTTCTCTTCCGGGATTTCGCAATCCTCGAACACCAGCTCGGCGGTGTCGGAGCCGCGCATGCCCATCTTGTCCAGCTTCTTGGAGACGCTGAAGCCCTTCATCCCGCGCTCCACAAGGAAGGCGGTGACGCCGCCGTTGCCATCGGCGGTGCGGGCGTAGACCACCAAGGTCTCGGCCGAGGGGGCGTTGGTGATCCAGAACTTGGTTCCGTTCAGGACGTAGCGGTCGCCCTTCTTCTCGGCGCGGGTGCGCATCGACATGACGTCGGAGCCCGAGCCGGCCTCAGACATGGCCAGGGAGCCGACATGCTCGCCCGAGATGAGGCCGGGCAGATATTTGCGCTTCTGCTCTTCGGTGCCCCAGCGGCGGATCTGGTTGACGCACAGGTTGGAGTGGGCGCCGTAGCTCAGGCCGATCGAGGCCGAAGCGCGCGACACCTCCTCCATCGCCACGACGTGCTCGAGGTAGCCCAGGCCCAGGCCGCCGAACTCTTCCTCAACGGTGATTCCGTGCAGGCCCAGCTCGCCCATCTCGGGCCACAGGTCGCGGGCGAACTCGTTCTTTTCGTCGATCTCGGCGGCGCGCGGCGCCAGCCGGTCGGCGGCCCAGCGGGCGGTGGTTTCGCGGATCATGTCGGCGCTCTCGCCGAGGCCGAATTCCATGGATTGGGGGGCGTTGGGAATGCTCATGTCGCCGGGCGTAGCATCCCCGCACGACCCGTGCAAAACGCCGTCGTCAGACGGTCTTGTCGCCCTCGGGCGCGGCGCGGAACAGGCGCAGGGCGGCCACGCCCAGGCAGGCGGCGGCGACCACCGCCAGGCCCCAGCCGATCAGTCCGATCTGTCCAGCGTCGCCCTGGATCGCCGCTCGGCGAAAGGCGGCGACAGCGGCGCCGAAGGCGACCATCCCCACCGCTCCGATCACCAGATAGGGCCAGGACGAGGCGCCCGTCGGGGCCGGCGCCTTGGCGGGTTTGGTTTCGGGCGCGGTGACGGCGGGCAGGACCGCGGCGCGCAACTCGGCCAACGAGGCGCGGGCCTGGATCGGCGCGGTCATCAGGTTCGACAGGGCGGGGGCGCGGGCCGGTTCGGCGATGAACAAGGCGCGTTCGGCCGCGCGGCGCCGCGACAGGGCGTCGGGGGCGGACGGCTCGGGTGCGGCGGCCAGGGCCTCGGCGGCCTGCGCCGCATGGCCGGCGTTCAGCTCGCGCACCACCTCGGACGCCTTGAAGGCCTCGGGCCCGACCGAGAAGCCGTAGCTGGCCAGGGCGTCGAACTGATGCTGGTTCAGCGGCGCGGTCACCGCCTCGCGGATCGCCGTCACGACGGGGATCAGATCGTATTGCAGCAGCAACTCGGCGTCTTGCTCGGTCACGGCCGAATCGGCTCGTGCGGAGCGCACATGGCCGTAGCCGACGGTGAAGCCGCCTGCGGCGCGCGCGACGGCGCGCGGCCGGAAGCCTTCGAAGCTCTTGATGAGCAACAGGCCCTCGCGGGACACCTTCATACGGTTCTGATCGGCTTCGGACACGTCATTGACCCAAAACGACACGGGCGGGCTCGCCTGACAAGCGAACCAGCAAGGCGCGTACCGATCCAGACCATTATCGCCTCGGATTGAGTCAATCCGAGCCAGATCAATGGTCCGGAACAATGTCTGGAGCGAATATCTGCGTTCAGATGCGAATGCATCTGAACCGATTTCGCTTCAGAGAAGCACGATGGTGGCCAGACCGAGGAAGATCAGGAAACCGAAGAAGTCCGTCGTCGCCGTCACGAACACGGCGGACGACACAGCCGGGTCGAATTTCAGCTTGGACAGGGTGATGGGCGTCAGCACGCCCACGGTCGCCGCGATCAGCAGGTTCAGCACCATGGCCGTGCCGATCACCAGGCCGATGGCGACATCCTGAGCCCAGAAGCCCGCCGCCAGTCCGATCAGGGGCGCCAGGATCAGGCCGTTGGCCAGGCCGACAATCAGTTCGCGCCAGAAGGTGCGCACGGCGTTGGAGCTGTTCAGCTCGCGGGTCGCCAGCGCGCGGACGGTCACGGTCAGGGCCTGGGTGCCGGCGTTGCCGCCGATCGCCGAGACGATCGGCATGAGCACGGCCAGGGCCACGATCTGCTCGATCGTCGCTTCGAAGAAGGAGATGACCGCCGCGCCCAGCACCGCCGTGCCCAGGTTGATGGCCAGCCAGGGCACGCGGCCGCGCACGATCTCGACCACGCTGGAGCCGCGATCCTCGTCGGCGACACCGGCCAGACGCAGGATGTCCTCGCGGTTCTCTTCCTGGATGATGTTGACGATGTCATCGACGGTCACCTGACCGACCAGGCGACCGGCGGCGTCCACGACCGGGGCCGAGATCAGGTGATACTTTTCGAAGATGTAGGCGACTTCTTCCTGATCCTGGTCGACGGTGATCTCGTTGACCGGCTCCATCAGCTCCGACAGGGGCACGGCCCGCGCACTGCGCAGCAGGCGGCTGATGGGCACGCCGCCGATCGGCCGGTTCAGCGGATCGACCACATAGATGTCGAAGAACAGCTCGGGCAGGTCCTCGCCTTGAGCCCGCACGTGGTCGATGGTGTCGCCGACGTTCCAGAACTGCGGCGCGGCCATGAACTCGCGCTGCATCAGGCGGCCGGCGGACTCTTCGTCGTAGCCCAGCGAGCTTTCGATCGCCGCGCGGTCCACCTCGGGCATGGCGGCCAGCACGCGCTCGCGCTGGTCGTCCTCCATCTCCTCGACCACGGCGGCGGCGTCGTCGGAGTCGAGCTCCTGCAGCGCCTCGGCCAGGGTCAGGTGAGGCACCCGCTCCAGCACCTCCTCGCGGATGCCGTCGTCCAGTTCGGGCAGGGTGTCGGCCAGCAGGTCCGGCGGCAGCCACTGGACCACCACCATGCGGTGCTCGGCCGTCAGGAAGCCCATCAGGTCGGCGACGTCGGCGGGGTGCAGGTCTTCAAGCAGGCCGCGCAGGCGCAGGCCGTCGCCGTCGTCGGCGGCGTCCACCACCTTTTCCACGAAGGCCGGCGTCAGGGCGTAGTCCTCGCCCAGGGCCTCGTGGTCCTCGAATTCGGAGTCGGGGGCTCTCGGGAGGGCGGAATCCGTGTGGGTCACGCTTTGCCTCCCGAGAAGATAACTCAGCTTAAACTAGCCGACGTTTCGCCCTTTGAAATCAGATGGTGCGGTCGAGAAGACTCGAACTTCCACGGGTTGCCCCACAGCGACCTCAACGCTGCGCGTCTACCAATTCCGCCACGACCGCTCGCATCGGAGCGGGGGCAATAGCGGAGCCGCGCTGGAAAGGGAAGGGGCCTTTTGGGTCGTCTCAGGCGGCGCCGGCCATGAAGTCGTAAACGTCGGCCGGGCGCGTTACGGTGATGGCGATGCGGTCGTCGCGGATCTCGATCTCGCCACGCGCCACGGGGTGGTTGTTGGCCAGGATCCAGACCTCGTCGCTTTCCGAAGCATCCAGCGGGATGACCGCACCGCGGCCCATGCGCAGCAGTTGCGCCATCGGCAGGACCGAACGGCCCAGGACGACGGAAATCTCGACATCGACGGCGTCGATCTGGCTCACGGCGGATACTCGAAGGCTTGCGCGGGACGGCGCCGATGCACATTGAGGGATCATGCTTGCCGACCCGTTAAGTTTGAACCTGAAGCGCGACGACGGCGCCCCGGTCGGTTGGGCTGTCTCAAAGGGTTACGTCGAATACGAAGCGGCGGTTCAGGCGATGGAGGCCCGCGTCGCCGCGATCGTGGCCGGCGAAGCCGAAGAACTGGTCTGGCTGCTCGAGCATCCGCCGCTCTATACCGCCGGGGTGTCGGCCAAGGACGACGACCTCCTGGATGCGGGGCGGTTCCCGGTGCATCGCACGGGACGGGGCGGTCAGTTCACCTATCATGGGCCGGGCCAGCGCGTGGCCTATGTGATGCTGGACCTGAACCGGCGCGGGCGCGACGTGCGGGGCTTCGTGCGCGGGCTGGAGGCCTGGATCATCGACGCGCTGGATCGCTTCGGCGTGGAGGCCGGACCGCGCGACGGTCGGGTCGGCGTCTGGGTCGAACGCAAGGGGCCGGGCTGGTCGCGCGAAGACAAGATCGCGGCCATCGGCGTCAAGGTGCGTCGCTGGGTCAGCTTCCATGGCATCAGCCTGAACGTCGAACCCAACCTGAACCACTTCGGCGGCATCGTGCCGTGCGGCATCAGCGAGCATGGCGTCACCAGTCTGGTCGACCTGGGACGGCCCGCGACGATGGACGAGGCCGACGCCGCGCTGAAGGGCGCTTTCAGCAAGATTTTCGGTCCGGTCGCCCTGGCTGATCCGCCCATTTGACCGAACCGCAACCCGCGACCCCGTTGCGCACTTGGCAAGGGCGGGGCCTGTCAGGTTAAAACAGCCGCCGTTCGCCTTTCCCTCAGCAGCATCCGATTTGGAGCCGCAAGTCATGACCCGACTGCTTACCGCCGTTTCCGCCGCCGCCCTCAGCCTCGTGGTCGGAGCCGGCGCCGCGTCCGCCCAGGACTTCCGCGCCCTCGCACAACAAGATCTCCAGGCAGCCCATGCGGCGCTGCGCGACAATCATCCCGCCGCAGTTGTTCAGGGCGAAGCCGGAAACACCTTCCGCACATGGCTGGACAACGGTCTGCAGGAAGCGCTGGAGATGTCGGCGCAGGTCAACAGCGGCGACAGTCACGCCGCCCTGATGCGCTGGTACGCCGGCGGCTTCCGCGATTCCAATATCCGCATCACCCCTACCTTCGAGGGTCTCGGCCGCTACTTCGCCATTGGCTGGCCCAGCATCGCGACTGCCTGGCGCGACGGCCAGTATGTCGTCAGCTATGTCAAGCCGGGAACGCGCGGAGCACCTGCCGTAGGCTCTGTGGTCACCGAATGCTCCGGGCAGCCGATCGAGGAGTTCGCCCGTCGTCGCCTGGACCAGTGGCGCGGCGACCTGAACACGGAGGCTGGGCGCATCCAGTCGGCGCCCTACCTGCTGTGGAACCTGAACAACCCCATCACGGGCGGCACGCCGACCACCTGCAAGTTCCAGCAGGGGCGCCGCACGCGCGACGTCCGGCTGACCAACGCCGCGCCCCAGGCCGGTGAGCTTGAAACCGCCTTCCGCGCCAGCGTTTACGCCCCCCCGGCTCAGAACCCGCTGGCGATCGAGCAGATCGACGGCCGCGCCTGGGTTCACGTTCACTCCCTCGCCGACAACGCGGGCTGGGACGCATTCAACGCCCAGGTCGAGGCTCAGTTGGCCGCCATCCGTGGCCCAGCAGGAGCCGTCATCGACCTTCGGGGCGCCGAGGGGCTTTCGCTGAACGCCACGGCGCGCGGTTACGGTCTGGCCAATCGCATCTGGACGCCGGAGTTCACGGTCAGCCGTCAACCCGCAGCGGGCGAGATCACCTATCGCGCCACCCCTGCCAATCGCGAGTGGTACGCCCAGACGCTGGCCCGCATGCAGGCCGATCCGCGTTTCGTGCAGGAATCTGCGCCGGTGATCGAAGAGACCACCGCCATCGTTCAGGCCTTCGACCAGGCCATCGCGGCGGGTCAGCAGAGCTTCACCCTGCCGGGCCGCCCGGCGGTCGCCGACACCGGCGCACCCAATCCGGTTCAGGGCCAGGTGGTGGTTCTGGTCGATTCGGGTTGCTCGGGCGGTTGCCTGGATACGCTGGATCTGCTGACCAATCTGCCCAACGTGCGGCTGGCCGGCTCGGTGACGGCGGTCGACTCGATCTTCGTGGAGCCGACTGTCCTGCGTCTGCCGTCGAACTATTCGGACCTGTCCTACGGCCACAAGGCCTGGGTGTCGCGCGAGCGGGCCAACAACCAGCCCTACACGCCCGAGGCCGGCCTGACGTACACCGGCAACCCCGCCGACGAGCAGGCGGTGCGGACTTGGGTGGGCTCGCTGTTCGGCGGCTGATCCAAGGCGATCCAAGCAAGTCGGAGGAGGGGCGGTCTGGAACCGGCCGCCCCAATCCCCATTTGTCGGTCATGAGCTCCACCGACATCGAAACCACCACCCATTCGCCTTCCGGCTTTGACCTGACGCCCCCCAGCGAAAGCCAGCGCGTGGCCCTGGAGGCCGACCTGTCGGCCGAAGAGAAGCGCGTCCTGCTGGCGCACGGCACAGAGGCGCCGTTCTGCGGCACATTGCTGGGCGAGAAGCGCGCCGGGGTCTTCTGTTGCCGGGAATGCGGCCTGCCGCTCTTTCGCAGCGCCACGAAGTTCGAAAGCGGCACCGGGTGGCCCAGCTTTACCCAGCCGGTCGATGAAGCCCACGTGCGGGCCGTGCGTGACAATTCCTACGGCATGGAGCGGGTCGAGACCCGCTGCGCCCGCTGCGACAGCCATCAGGGCCACGTCTTTCCTGACGGCCCCCCGCCCAGCGGCCTGCGTTACTGCATCAATTCCGTCGCTCTCAGCTTTGTCGCCGAGGGGCAGGCTCTGCCGGATCCCTTGGGGCGCGGCGACGGGTCCGCCTGACCTTGGCCGCAATCGAGGTTAGGGTGGCTTCAAGCGTGGAGTGCAATCGATGGTCGCCAGTCTGATCGCCGCCGTGGCCCTTTTGGGCGCCGAAGAGCCCCAGGTGGTGTCGACCGCCCCGCGCGGCGACGCCGCCCAGTCCGCGCTTGCTGCTCCCACGACGAGTGTCGTTCCGACACCCATGGCGCAGGGGATGGCGCCTCAAGACCTTACAACCGATGAGCAGATCGCCCGCTGGCTTGCGGCCCGCGCGCCCGATCAGCGCGACGCCGAGGCTCCGCTCTGGGACGAGCCGCTGGAACGGCGAATGCGCGGCGAGGTCAGCGCCGGCATCGGCACCGGCGGGTATCGCGATTTTTCAGCCTGGGCGAGCATGCCGCTGGGGGAACGTGCGGAACTCAGCATCGGATTCAGCCAGACGCGAAACGCGCCTTGGGGCTATCGCGATCATGGCTGGGATCGTCCCTTCGGGCACGGCTGGACCCTGCCGGGCCGGGGTTACGGTCACGGTTTCGACGCTTACGGCCCCTATGACGGGCGCGTCGGGGAGCCTCGGCGCGATTCGCGCGTGGAGCCGCCGGCGTCACAGCCCCACGATCTGACCGTCCGCCCCTGAACCTCGGGGCGTCGGATCGACGCAGGGCGATGCGCGCAGTGGCCAAACGGGGACCAGTCCCCATGTTGCGGCGCGAGAGGATGCCCATGGAAGACCTTCTGCGCTCCGTCGCTGACTTTATTTCGCGCAATCACATCTGGGCGGGCGTGATCCTGGGATTGATCACCTTCCTGGAATCGCTTGCCGTGATCGGCGCATTCGTGCCCGCCACCGGACTGCTGGTAGCGGCCGGAGCGATGGTCGCGGCCGGCGTTCTGGATCCCTGGAACGTCATGCTGGGCTGCATTATCGGCGCGGTGCTGGGCGATGCTTTGAGCTATTGGCTGGGCCGCCGCTTGGGGCCGTCCGTGCTGCGCCACAAGGTGTTCAAGCCGCATCGCCGCCGCGTCGCCTGGACTCGGCTGTTCGCCTATCGCTATGGCGTCGCCTCGGTTTACATCGGCCGCTTCTTCGGGCCGTTGAGGGCCTTCGTGCCGGTCACCGTCGGCATTCTGGGCATGAGGCAGAGGACTTTCCAGGTCGCCAATGTGCTGTCGGCCATAGTCTGGGTCACAGCCATGCTGGCGCCCGGCTATCTCGCCCAGAAGGGTCTGGCGCGCGTCGAGGCGATGAGCGAGGCCCATGGGCCCACCCTGGCGGCCATCGTCGCCGTCGCGCTCTTCGCCTGCGGTTACGTCGTCTATCGCTGGCTGAAGGGGCGGGCGCTCAAACGCGCCGAGACGCGCGGCCTGGGGCGCTTCCCTGAGAAAGCCTGAAGCTTCGCTGCAATTCGCCGGTTGATTGCGCCTGCGGCGGTTCCCAAGCCGCCTTGTTTTTGCGATAGCGAGTGATCGGCAGGGGGCGTCCTGTCGTCTCCACCCCTCTCAGGAAGGCTGGCCGTGGCGTTTCGCGACGGACCGTTCGAGAATCTGAAGTTGCCGCTGGCCTGGACGGCTGCGGCGGTGGTTCTGGCCGCCCTTGTCCTGGCCATCTTCCTCCTGGTCGGCGATCGGACCAGAGCCGGTGCGGAGAGCTACGCCGGCGCTCGCGCCGCGGCGCAGGAGGCCACGTCGCCGGTGGGGCGCGTCTTGTCAGCACCGGTTCGTTGGGTCCGTTCGGCGGGCGCGGGCGTCGGAGGCTACTTCTTCGCCGTATCGGAGAACCGGCGGCTGAAGGCGGAAATCCGCGAGCTCGAGGCCTGGCGCGACGAAGCGATCGCCATGAAGAGCGTAAACACCCGCTACGAGGCCCTGCTGGGCATACGCACAGAGCCGCCCGTGCCCATGGTCACGGCCCGCGCCGTGACCGAGGCGAGGGGACCGTTCAGCAACGCCCGCCTTCTGGACGTCGGCTCGCGACGCGAGGTCCGCATCGGCAATCCCGTGATCGACGAGCACGGCCTCGTCGGCCGAATCGTCGGCGTTTCGCCCAACGCCAGCCGGATGCTGATGCTGACCGACATTTCGTCTCGGACGCCGGTGATGATCGAGCGGACCGGGGCGCGAGCACTGATGATCGGCGACGCGTCGGGCGGCCCGCGCCTGGATTATCTGCGCGGCGGTGACGCCATGCAGGCCGGCGACCGCATCCTGACGTCGGGCGACGGCGGGGCCTTGCCGCGCGGTCTGCCCGTCGGCGTGGCCGCCCGCGGCGCAGACGGCCGCTGGCGCGTCAAGCTGTTCAGCGACCGGGGACCGATCGACTATGTCCGGGTGCTGCTGTTCCAGGACTTCTCTCAGCTGGCCGATACGGCCGCATTGAACGCACCGCCTCTGGTCAGTCTGGGCACCGCGCCGCCGCCCGATGCGGCCCAGGCGGCCGCCATCGCCGATGTCGCCGCGCGCCGCCAGGCCGCCGCCGAAGCCGCCGCCGCGCAGGTTCGGGCGGCCCAGGCCGCGCCGCCTCCCGCCGTCGCAGCGCCCGGCCCCGCGGCGTCACCGCCCGCAGCCCGGCCCCGGCCTGCGCCTCCGCCGGGCTCGGCCTCGCGGGCGCCGCCTGCGCCGACCCAACCTCAGACTCAGCCCGCGCCTGTTGAGCCTGCCCCGACCTCGCCGAACGCCGACGGGGAAGAAGGATGAGGCGCGGGGCCGTCCGGGTTGTCGGCCCCTTGCAGTGGCTGGCCGGGCCGGCGCTGGCCGCGGCGGCGGCGACCCTGGTGCTGACCACTCCGCTGCAGGTGTTCGGGCTGAAGCTGCCTGAGCCGGTGCTGCCGATGGTCCTGGCCTTCGCCTGGCCGCTGATCCGCCCGTCGATTCTGGCGCCCTGGGTGGTTCTGGCGCTGGGGCTGTTTCTCGACCTCGTCATGGGCGGCCCGTTGGGATTGTGGGCTGTGTCGCTGCTCGTGGTGCATGGCGTGGCGCTGTTGTCGCGCAACCTCCTGGCGGGTCAGGCCACGGCGATGCTGTTCGCCTGGTATGCGGGACTGGTCGGTCTCGCCTTTCTTCTGGCCTATCTGATCGTCAGTCTGCGGACGGGCGTGGCGCCCAGCCTGGTCGCGGTCCTTTGGCAGGCGATCGCCACGCTTCTGCTTTTCCCCCTGGCCGACTGGCTGATCCAGCGGTTTGACGACGGCGACGTGCGCTTCCGATGAGCTCCGAACCTTCGATCATGTTTTCCGACCCGAACGAGCGTCAGGGCTCGTTCCTGCGGCGCACTCTGCTTGTCGGGGGCGCGACGGCGCTAGGGCTTGCCGCGCTGGCCGGGCGGCTGGGTCAGCTTCAGGTCGTGCAGGCGGCGGAATACACGACGCTGTCGGCGCGCAACCAGTTCAACTTCCGGCTGGTGCCGCCGCCCCGGGGCCTGATCAAGGACCGCAACGGGGTTGTCATCGCCGGCAACCGTCCCAGCTTCCGCGTCCTGGTGGTTCGCGACGAAACCAAGGATCTGGATCAGACCCTGGACCTTCTGGGCCGCCTGCTGCCCGATACGCTTGAGCGTCGCCGGACCATCATTCGCGAGGTCAACGCCGCGCCGCGCTTCAACCCCGTTCCGGTAAAGAGCGACCTGACCTGGGAGGAATTCGCCAAGGTCAATCTGCACGCCGCCGACCTGCCCGGCGTCATGGCCGACATGAACGAGGCGCGCTTTTATCCCTATGGCGGCGCCTTCGCCCATGTGCTGGGCTACGTGGCCAAGGTGTCGGACCGCGACGTGAAAGCCATTCGCGATCGGGGCGAAGAGGTTCCAACCATCCTGTTCAACCCCAGTTTCCGGATTGGACGGCAGGGTGTGGAACGCGCCCTCGACGCCGAACTGCGAGGCGAGGCCGGCGGCAATCGGGTCGAGGTTGACGCCCGTGGGCGGGTGGTGGCCGAGGACGCCGGCGGCTCGCGCCCTCCGGTCGCGGGACAGGAGGTCGTCCTGACGCTGGATGTGGACGTTCAGCGCCGGGCGCTGGAGGTGTTCGGCGAGGAGTCCGGCGGGTGCGTCGTCATGGACGTGCGCAATGGGGACATCCTGACGATGGTGTCGTCTCCCTCGTTTGATCCGAACATGTTCGTGTCGGGCGTCCCGGGCCCGGTCTATCGCGCCTGGGCCGACTATGAGCGACGGCCGTTGCTGGACAAGTCCACGACGGGGGTGTTCGCCCCGGGCTCGACCTTCAAACCCGTGACAGGCCTGGCTGCCCTCATGCGGGGCGCCAATCCTGATCGACGCATCCACTGTTCTGGGGGCTTTTACCTCGGGCGCCGCTTCGCGTGTCACGCCACCCATGGCTCGCAGGACATGCGCGAGGCGATCAAGAACTCCTGCAACGTCTACTTCATGACCCTGGCGGTCGAGATGGGGCCGGACGCCATCGCCGAGACGGCGCGGCGCATGGGCTTCGGCCAGGAGTTCGACATCGGCATCGGCGGTCAGAACCAGGGACTGGTTCCTGACCGGGACTGGCGGCGGCGCAATCCCGTCCGGGGCGATCCCAACTGGTATCCCGGGGAGAACCCAAGCTATGGCATTGGTCAGGGCGCCCTGACGGTCAATGCGCTGCAGCTGGCGGTCTATACGGCGCGGATGGCGAATGGCAGCAAGAAGGTCATGCCGCGTCTGATCAAGTCCGTCGGCGGGGTCGAGCGTCTGCAGGCGCCGTTCGAGGACCTGACCTTTGATCCGACACACATGCAGGTTCTGCGCGACGGCATGAACGCGGTGACGGAGGCCGGCGGCACGGCCTTCCGCAACAGCCAGCTGGGACTGGGGCCAGTGCGCATGGCGGGCAAGACCGGCACGGCCCAGGCGCGAAACTATGGCTCCGGCTCGCGCAAGGGCGCCGGCCGGCCCTGGGCCGAGAAGGACCACAACCTGTTCATCGCCTATGCCCCGATCGACAATCCGCGCTACGCCGTCTCGGTCATCGTGCAGCACGGCGGCATGGGCGGCGGCACCGCCGGCGCGCCGCGCGCCCGTGAGGTGATGAAGGTCGCTCTGCTCAAGGATCCGGAAATCCGCGCCCGGATCGAGACCGAAGGCTTTGTCGAGAGCGACGATCCGGGCGCCCACGAGGTCACCGACCTTCTGGCGAACGGCCCGCCCACGATCGCGCCAGGAACAGGCGAATGACCGCCTCTGCCCTGACGCGGCCCGGCCAGCGCGACCGGCTGTCGGTCAAGCTGGGCGAGATCGACTGGCGGCTGGTGATCCTGTTGGCCATGGTCGGCGGCGCGGGCGCGGTGATCCTGTATTCCGTCGGCGGCGGCTGGAGCCCCTGGGCCCTGGATCACGCCGTGCGCTTCGCGATCATGACCGCGGTGATGATCGCCTTGGCCCTGATCGATCTGAAGTGGTGGTTCCGGGCGGCCTATCCGCTCTATGCCCTCTTCCTGCTGCTGGTGCTGATGACCGAGTTCACGCCGCTGGGATATGTGGCCGGCGGCGCGCGCAACTGGCTGAACCTGGGCTTCATCCGGCTGCAGCCCGCCGAGTTCGTGAAGTTCGGTCTCGTGCTGGCTCTGGCGCGCTGGTACCACAGCCATACCGCAGCCGAGGCGCGGCTGTCGTGGAAGCTGCTGATCCCCGCCGGCATGATCGGTGTGCCGTTCATCCTAGTCGCAAAGCAGCCAGACCTGGGCTCGGCCATGATGATCGGCCTGACCGGGGCGGCCATGATGTTCCTGGCGGGCTTGAGCTGGCGCATCATCGCGGTGTGCGCTGCGGCGGCTGCGGCGATCATCCCGCCCTTCGTGATGTTCGTCATGCACGACTATCAGCGCAATCGCGTGCTGACCTTCCTGAATCCTGAAAGTGACCCGGCGGGCACCGGCTACAACATCATCCAGTCTAAGATCGCCCTGGGCTCGGGCGGCCTCCTGGGCAAGGGCTTCGGGCTGGGCAGCCAGAGCCAGCTGGAGTTCCTGCCCGAACGGCACACCGATTTCATCTTCTCCGCCCTGTCGGAAGAGTTCGGGTTTGTCGGCTCGTTTTCGATCCTGCTGGTCTATGCGGCCATCGTGCTGATCGCGCTGCGCATCGCGTCGTTGAGCTACAGCCACTTCGGGCGGATGGCGGCGTCGGGCATCACCGCGACCTTCGCCCTGTTCGTGCTGATCAACGGAGCGATGGTGATGGGTCTGGCGCCGGTGGTGGGCGTTCCGATGCCGCTGCTGTCATACGGCGGGTCGTCTATGATGACGCTGATGATCGGCTTCGGCCTGGTCATGGCGGTGCGGGTGCATCGTCACAAGGAACTGCCGAAAAACTCGGGCCTGCTCTGACGGATCAGCGGCGCGGTTCCTTGGGCTCGAGAGCCCGGCCGGCGATTACGGCGTCGCCGCCGAAGCGGTCGCGCAGGGCGTCAATGGCGCGTTCGGTCTTCAGGACGCGAGCCTCGGCGCTCTCGAAAAGTCCGGCCGGCGCATCCTCGGCATCCTGTATTTCGGCCATCCCTACGCCGATCAGCCGATAGGGCCGGCCAAGCTCGGGCTTCAACAGCGCGCGGGCCGCGGCGAACAGGCCTCTCGCGGTTTGCACCGGCTCGGGTTCGGTCACACGTCGAGTGATGATCTTGAAGTCTGAGCGACGCAGCTTCAGCACCACCACCCGGCTGGCCACGCCGTCCCGCCGGGCCTTGGCCGCCAGCTTTTCGCACAGGGGCCACAGCTCGGCCTCAAGGGCGGCGGCGTCGGTGAGATCCTCGTTGAAGGTGGTCTCGGCGCTCATGCCCTTGCGGTCGCGGTCTGGATTGACGGGCCGTGCATCGCGGGCGTGGGCCAGATCGTGCAGCCGCAGGCCGCTTTCACCATAGCGCCGGATCAGGTCGCGCGGATCAGCTCGCGCCAGATCGCCGACCGTGGCGAAGCCGTCGCTGCGCAGGGTGCGCCCGAAGATTGGACCGACGCCGGGAAGAATGGTCACCGGCCGCGGCGCCAGCAAGGCCTGGGCCCCCGCCGCGCCGATCACGGAGAAGCCCCTTGGCTTGTCCAGCTCCGACGCGATCTTGGCCAGGAAGCGGTTGGGCGCCAGGCCGATCGAGACGGTCAGGCCTGTCTCGCGCTCGATCCGGTTCTGAACCCGCACCAGCTGAAGAACGGGCGGACCGCCGTTCAGGCGTTCCGTGCCCGACAGATCGACCCAGGCTTCGTCCAGCGACAGGGTCTGGATCAGGGGCGTCAGCTGCGCCAAGGCGCCCAGGATGCGCTTGGACTCGGCCACGTATTTGGTGAAGTCAGGCTTGATCACGACCGCGTCGGGACAGGCCTTCAGCGCCTTGAACATCGGCATGGCAGACCCGACGCCATACAGGCGCGCGATGTAACAGGCTGTCGAGACAACGCCGCGCTTGCCGCCGCCGACGATGACAGGCCTGTCGCGTAGTTCGGGGCGATCGCGCTTCTCCACCGAGGCGTAGAAGGCGTCGCAGTCCATGTGGGCGATCGAAAGCTGGTCCAGCTCGGGATCCGCCAGCAGGCGCGGTGAGCCGCACGCCGGGCAGCGGCGCGGGGAGGGTGCTTGGGCCCCCGTCCATTCGCAATCCCGGCAGATGGCCTTCATCGGAAACCTTCCGCGCTCAAGCAGCACGACAGCGCGGCTCGAGCGCGCTCAAGCAGCGCGAAGCTCGACAGCGCAACAAGAATGACAACTTCACCCCAACTTAAGACTGGATCGCGATGATCGCATCTCCAGAAGGCGATCAAGCCTCGTGTCCCCAACCGGGTGGTGATGTCCAAGACCGTCCTCATCGTCGAGGATAACGAGCTGAACATGAAGCTCTTTCATGATTTGCTCGATTCCCAGGGCTATCGCACCCTGCAGACCCGCGAAGGGCTGCAGGCGCTGGCGATCGCGCGCGAGCATCGGCCCGACCTGATCCTGATGGACATCCAGCTGCCCGAGATCTCGGGGCTGGAAGTGACCAAGTGGCTCAAGGACGACGAAGAACTGCGCCACATCCCGGTCATCGCCGTCACCGCCTTCGCCATGAAGGGCGACGAGGAGCGGATCCGCCAGGGCGGCTGCGAAGCCTATATCTCCAAGCCGATCTCGGTGATGCACTTCCTTGAGACGGTGCGTCGCCACCTGGGCCAGGTGGCGGCATGAGCGCACGCATCCTGGTCGTCGACGACGTCGACGTGAACGTCCGCCTGCTTGAGGCCAAGCTGACGCTGGAGTACTACGAGGCGCTGTCATGCCATGACGGCGTCACCGCCCTGGCCATGGCGGCCGAACATCAGCCCGACCTGGTGCTGTTGGACGTCATGATGCCCGGCATGGACGGCTTCGAGACCTGCAAGCGGCTGAAGGCCGATCCGGCGACACGGCATATCCCCGTTGTGCTGGTCACGGCCTTGGACGGACGCGAAGACCGCATCAAAGGTCTGGAGGCCGGCGCCGACGACTTCGTCACCAAGCCGATCGACGACGTGGTCCTGTTCGCGCGCGTCAAGTCGCTGACGCGGCTGAAGGAAGTCACCGACGAACTGCGCGAACGCGAGGAGAGCGGCCGGCGCCTGGGGGTCAATATCGAAGGCGCGGCGCGCCTGCGCGGCTCGGGCGGTCGGGTCCTGGTGGTTGACGACGACGCCCAACAGCTGGAGCGGATGGTCGTCGAACTGGCCAAGGAGCATCGGCCAATGGTCGAGGCCGATCCGGAAAAGGCCCTGGCCGCCGCCACAGGCCCCATCGACCTCATGATCGTGGACACCAACAGCAAGACCTTCGACGGCCTTCGCCTGATCGCCCAGGCGCGCTCGGCGCCCGGCACCCGCAAGCTGCCCATCCTGGCCGTGGTCGATCCGCTGGACCGGCCGCGCCTGGTGAAGGCGCTCGAGCTTGGGGCCAACGACATCCTGCCGCGGCCTGTCGATTCGGAAGAACTGGCCGCGCGCGTCCGCACCCAGGTGCGTCGCAAACGCTATGCCGACTTCCTGCGCGAAAAGCTGGACTACAGCCTGGAGATGGCGGTCACGGACGCCCTGACCGGCCTGCACAACCGCCGCTACATGGCCGGACAGCTGCAGGGGCTGGTCAGCCGCGCGGGACGGGGCGGGGAGCCCGTGGCTGTGCTGGTGCTGGACATCGATCACTTCAAGGCGGTCAACGACGGCTTTGGCCACGACGCCGGCGACGAAGTGCTGCAGGAGTTCGCCGTGCGTCTGGCGACCAATGTGCGCGCCGTGGACCTGCCGTGCCGGCTGGGCGGGGAAGAGTTCGTGGTGGTCATGCCGGGCACCACACTGGAAGACGCCCGCCGTATCGCCGACCGCATCCGCCGCGACATCGCCGCCAGCCCGTTCCGGGTCATGGCCGGGCGCGAACATCTGTCGATTACCGTATCGGTGGGCGTGGCCGCCAGCCTGGGCGAGGGCGACACGCCCGAGGCCCTGCTGAAGCGCGGCGACGAGGGCGTGTACGAGGCCAAGGCTAGAGGTCGCGACCAGGTCATCGCCCGGGCCGCCTGAGCCATCCAGACAAAGAAAAACGCCCGGTCGCGGGACCGGGCGTCTTCAATTCGCAGTGGCGCCAGATCTTACTTGATCTTGCCTTCCTTGAACTCGACGTGCTTGCGCACGACCGGGTCGTACTTCTTGACGACCATCTTCTCGGTCATGGTGCGGGCGTTCTTCTTGGTGACGTAGAAGAAGCCGGTGTCCGCCGTGGAGTTCAGGCGGATCTTGATGGAAGCCGGTTTGGCCATCGGACAATTACCCTTGCGACGGCGAAAGCCGCTTGAAATGAGAGGCGCGGAACATACTCAGGACCGCTCCAAAGTCAACGGCTCTCCGCAGGCTGACCGAATTGCCCAAACGCGCCGGGCGGCGCCGGCCGAGACTTCCACTGGCAAACGGCCGGATCGGGCGCTGATCGCCGATATCGACGCCTCAGGCCGAGTGGCGCTCCAGAATCAGATCTGGCCTCAGCGCCGCCTTGGACGGGCAGGCTGCGTCCGATTTGGACCTGACTGCGTATGACTGCCTTCGACCCATTGCAGACGGTCGGTAGGTATTCGATGATCGAGAGATGTCACCGACCGAACAGTCACCAGAGGCACTGGCCGTCCGAAAAGGCTACTGGCGCGTGACGCTGCCCAGTTGGCTTTTGATGATGGCATTCTTCTGGCCCCCCATTCTTCTCATCGGGGTCGATGAGGCTTTCGGCACCGAACGTGGGCTTAGGACCATGGCGATCTTCATTCCGTTAGGCATAGTGGTAGCTTGGGCGTGGTGGTCTTTCACTGCTCCAAGGTGGCGACTTTGGGCCTATCAGCGTGCGGGCGATCTGCCCAGTTTAGAACGGCTGGCGGTGGCAGACAGGTTAATTTGGCCGGTCTCGCATCCCCTCACGCGAACGGAGTTCAGGGTCGGGCAACTCGGGACCCGACTTAGGGAATTTGAGGTTCTGCTACGGCAGGACGATCTCCGCTAACCACCCATGGCGGCCGTTGAAAAGGTCGGCTATCGCGAAAGGGCGAGGCGAAGCGTGGCCGGCTCGCAATGCTGGAGGGACATTCGCCCACGCGCATCGGCCAGGCGACGGCTGCGACAACCACTGAAACGAAAGAGACGATGGTGGGTGATCACAGGTTCGAACTGTGGACCCGCTGATTAAGAGTCAGCTGCTCTACCAACTGAGCTAATCACCCGTACCGGTCGTCTGGCTTCGGCGCTTGTCCGAAGGGGGCTGCATGTAGAGGCTTGCGTTGCGGGGCGCAAGCCGTTTCTGAATGGAACGGCCTTCTTGACGCAGGGAGGCGCGAAGGGAGGCCGGGATGGCTTTGCGAGATCTGACCGGCGCGGTGGACTTCACCGTCCTGGAGGCCACGACCGGGGGAGACGACGGCGTATCCGAAGAGGTTCTTGGCCTGTTCGTCGAGCAGGCGGCGATGTGGTCGCGTCTGTTGCGGCCCGAGATCGAGGGCTGGCGCGACGCGGTGCATACACTGAAGGGCACGGCGGGGGGGGTGGGCGCCCGACAGCTGGCGGTTCTGTGCGCCGAGGCCGAGGCCGCCGATCCGCCCATGGCGCCGGCGGCGCTGGACCGGGTCCAGGGCGCGCTGGACGCCGTGCTGGCCGACATCGCCGCCTATCGTCACGGTCTGGCCCTGCGCGGCCTCAGGGCGTGAACGAAAAAAGGCCCGGGCGAACCCGGGCCCTTTCCATGGTCTGAGGCGTCAGCCGATCAGGCGGCTTCGGCGGCCGGGACGATCGGCTTCTTGGCGCTGAGCGACTTGGCCAGCAGCTCGACAGCGGCGTCCTTGTCGATCTTGTTGGCGGCGGCGACTTCGCGGGCCATGCGGTCCAGAGCCGATTCATAGAGCTGGCGCTCGGAATAGGACTGTTCCGGCTGGGTGTCGGCGCGGTGCAGGTCGCGGACCACTTCGGCGATCGAAATCAGGTCGCCCGAGTTGATCTTGGCTTCGTATTCCTGGGCGCGGCGCGACCACATGGTGCGTTTGACGCGGGCGCGGCCCTTCAGCGTGGTCAGGGCGCGGGTGACGGTGTCGTCGGCGGCCAAGGAACGCAGGCCGGCTGTGGCGGCCTTCTTGGTCGGGACGCGCAGGGTCATCTTCTCGTGGTCGAAGGTGACCACATAGACTTCCAGGCTCATGCCCGCGACTTCCTGCGTCTCGACGGCGGCGACCTTGCCGACGCCGTGGGCGGGATAAACGACGGCGTCGCCGACCTTGAACTCCAGACCGCTCTTGTTCGTCATGTCAGTCCTTTCCCGGCAACAGGGAAGGGCGAGGCGAAGGCGCAGGGACAACAGATCGACCCGTCCGGCGAGAGGCTCGTCGAGACGGATGAATTCAGTTGTCGAAGCGGAAACGGATCACCAAACCTCTGGCCGATCCCGCCTGCTATGGACGGGATTCATTCGCAAACGCGGGCGGCGCGAGGAATTCGCTTACCGCCCGACCCAATGACAGTAACCTATCACAAAATGTGAGAATTTCAAAACATCCACAGCGCAACAGACGCGCCGGGGCGAATCCCCGTGCCGATGGCGGTCAGGAGCCCTTGCCGGGCTTGGGGCTGAAATACTTCTCGAACTTGCCCGTTTCGCGCTCGTACTGCTCGCGGTCGGCGGGCGGCGTGCCCTTGACCGTGATGTTGGGCCACGTCTTGGCGTATTCGGCGTTGACCTGAAGCCACTTGCCGTCCGGTTCGTCCTCGGTGTCGGGCACGATGGCGTCGACGGGGCATTCCGGCTCGCACACGCCGCAGTCGATGCATTCGTCGGGGGCGATGACCAGGAAGTTCTCGCCCTCGTAGAAGCAGTCCACCGGACATACCTCGACGCAGTCCATGAACTTACATTTCACGCAGGCGTCGGTGACAATGTAGGTCATGGGCGAAGGGCGCGGTGCGTCTAGGGTGAGAGAGGCCGGGGAAATGGCCGCCGCCCGCCTCCATGTCAACAGCCGCTTGACGGGATGCAGGCTGATCCGCATCTATGACGATTACAGATTAACCCCTTGGAGGACTGCCGATGAACATGCGTTTCAAACCCCTGCTGGCCGGCGCCGCTGCCCTGTCCCTGCTGGCGTCCGGCGGCGTCGTGGCCCAGTCGGCCATGACCAAGAACCCCGCCGAGGTGCGCGCCGGCGCCTACGCGCTGGACGCCGAGCACGGCAAGATCACCTGGAAGGTCGATCACTTGGGCTTCTCGACCTACATCGGCCAATTCGTGAACGTTCAGGCCGAGCTGAACATCGACCCCGCCAACCCGTCGGCCGGGACGCTGACCGCCACGATTCCGCTGACCGACGTGGCGTCCAATTCCGACGGGCTGAACCGCCACCTGCAGACGGCGGACTTCTTCGACACCGCCAACCATCCGACCGCCACCTTCCGCTCGACCCGCATCGAGATCGACAGCGACGACGCGACCGAGGCCGACGTCTATGGCGAACTGACCCTGCGCGGCGTCACGCGTCCGGTGAAGATGGAGGTCGAGTTCAACCAGGCGGGCCCGGCCATGGGCGGCGGCTACAAGATCGGCTTTGACGGCGAGGCCACGATCAAGCGCTCGGAGTTCGGCATCAACTACGCCCTGCCGGCCATCGGCGACGAGGTTGCGCTGCACCTCGAGGGTGAGTTCGTGCTCAAGCAGTAGGGCTGCCGCGCTTCGCGCCGCCTGAGCCCGTCTGAAGCTCAGGCGGCCGGATCGCCAAGGTTCTCGTAAAGGGCGCGGGCCTCTTCGGCGGGTCCGCGCCGCTCGCCCAGGGCGACGACCCGCAGAACATGCAGGCGGCCCCCCAGCGCGAAGACCAGTTCGTCGCCGACATGGACGCACCGGCTGGGCTTGTCCAACCGGGCCTGCGCACCGTTGTGTGTCAGCCGAACGGCGCCGCGTTCGACCAGCCCGGCAGCCAAGGTCCGCGTCCGCGCAAACCGCGCCCGCCACAACCAGATATCGATGCGGCAGGAAGCAGAGGCGGCGCTCATTCTTGAGCAGGCTTCGCCGTCGACGCGCGGCGCCTGAACGTCCGTCGAGCGGTCTTGGGGGCGGCCGGAGCGGCAAGCGCGGCCAGCGCGGCGAACGGCGTGTCCCTGACCAGCCTGGGTTTGCGCCCCGGCGTGTCCGGCCGCTTGGCGCGCTCCGTCTTCAAGCCGGCGATCAGGGTTCGTGCCTGAGATTCGCTCCAGCCGAGTTCCGCAAGCGCCACGTCCGACAGGCGTCCGTCATTCTCGGCGCGCATCTCCGCCATCCGTTCCAGCGTCTCAATTGGCGCCAGCCAGCCTCCCACGGCGCGCAGGCCCAAGGCCGAAAGCGCGCGAGGGGCGGGCGGTTCGGCCGGAGCGGGCGTCAGGGCCGTCGGGGGCTTCGGCGCCGGAAGCGGCGGCAGGGTGACGAAGGCCTGGGCGAAGGCGCGTCCTCGCGGCTTCATCACGCCGGGCAGCCACACGGAGTGCACGCCCACGCGCACGGCGAAGCTGCGCAGGGTCCGCCGCTCGACCTGGCTGAGGGCGTGCAGGTCGCGTTCGACGTCTCGACGGTCAATCAGACCGCCCGTCTCGATCAGGCGGAAGGCGATCCCGCGCGGCAGGCCCTTCAGCGCACCGCTTTCCACGGCGTGACGCAGCCGGCGCAGTTCGCGCAGCGCGCGCCCGGCTTCGCCCGCCAGCCACGCCTCCAGCCGCCGCGCCGCCCGCTCGCGCGCCGGCTGAGGCCCGAGATCACCGATCAGGCGCACCTGCGGCGCGAAGGGATCGGCGCCCTCCGGCGTGGTGACGACCCGCGCCGCCAGCGCCCCTCGCCACAGCACCTCGCCGGCGGGCGTGACGGAAAAGGCGGCGTCCTCGTCGGCGGCCAGGCGGCCTAGCCGACGCGCGATCTCGGGTCCGACGACGCGGTGCGCGGCCTGGCGCAGAGTGCGGTCGGCCAGGGTGGAGCCGCCCGCCTCGCTGGTGAAGCGCACGCCGTCCAGCCGCCCGACCACCTGGCCCTCGACCGTCACCTCGCCATCCTCGGCCACGCCGGCCATCGTTTCATCGTGCACGTTCAGCGCGCGCATCAGGGCGGTGGTGCGCCGGTCCACGAAGCGGGCCGTCAGCCGTTCGTGCAGCACGTCGGACAGCCGGACCTCCAGTTCCTTGGTCCGCTGGCGCCAGTGAATGGCGCCGTCCAGCCAGTCGGGCCGGTTGGCGATGTAGCTGAGCGTCCTGACGCCTGCGAGCCGCGCCGACAGCTGGTCGATCTGGCCGTCGTCGCGATCCACGTCGGCGAAGCGGGGCGCGAACCAGTCTTGATCCAGCCGCCCGCGACCGCGCGTCAGCGCCTGGAAGATGTCCTTCACCAGCCGGGCGTGGGCGTCCAGCGTGGTCTTCTGGAAATCCGGCAGCTGGCAGGTTTCCCACAGCCGCATGATCGCGCCCCGCGAACGGCCGATGCGGCGCACCTCCTCGTCCTTCATCGCCCGGCGCAGCAGGGTCTCGTCCAGCGCCTCCGACGTCAGGCTGAGGCCGCCCACGCCCGGCGAGACGGTCAGCGAGCGCAGCAGATCGGGCAGGCTGTCGAAGTCCAGCCGCGCGTTTCTCCATTCCGCCGCGTCGATCGGCTCGAACCGGTGCTCGGCGACCTGTTCCAGAATGTCCTCGTCGGGCTCCTGGGCTTCGCCGGTGACGCCCCAGGTTCCGTCGCGCAGATGGCGGCCGGCGCGGCCGGCGATCTGCCCGATCTCGTGAGCGTGCAGCCAGCGTGTGCGCCGACCATCGAACTTGCGCATCCCGGCAAAGGCCACATGGTCGACGTCCATGTTCAGCCCCATGCCGATGGCGTCGGTGGCGACCAGGAAGTCCACCTCGCCGGACTGGAACAGTTCGACCTGGGCGTTGCGCGTGCGGGGGCTGAGCGAGCCCATGACCACCGCCGCGCCGCCGCGTTGCCGCCGGATCAGCTCGGCGATGGCGTAGACCTGGTCGGTCGAGAAGGCGACCACCGCGCTGCGCGGCGGCAGGCGGGTCAGCTTCTTGGACCCGGCGTAGCTGAGCGTCGATAGTCGATCGCGCGACACGATCTCGGCGTCCGGAACCAGCCGGCGGATCAGCGGCGCCATGGTCGCCGCCCCCAGGAACATGGTCTCGAACCGGCCGCGGGCGTGCATCAGCCGCTGGGTGAAGACGTGGCCGCGTTCCGGGTCGACGGCCAGCTGGATCTCGTCCACCGCCACGAACTCGACCGACCGCTCCAGCGGCATGGCCTCGACCGTGCAGACGAAATAGTGCGGCCGGTCTGGCACGATCTTCTCTTCGCCCGTGATCAGCGCCACGGCCGCCGCCCCGCGCCGGGCGACGATGCGGTCATAGATCTCGCGCGCCAGCAGTCGCAGCGGCAGGCCGATCATGCCCGAGGCGTGACCCAGCATCCGCTCGACCGCCAGATGCGTCTTGCCGGTGTTGGTGGGCCCCAGCACCGCAGTGACGCGCGAGGGAGCCTGGCCTGTCGAGCGATCACTCATGACGCCATCAAGGTGGCGACGAACGTCCGGTTCCTCAAGCGCCGCTTTCGATCATTAACGCTGAAGCTGAGCGAGGCGGAACAGGCGCGAAACGAATCAGGACCGAATCACCGACACGGCCCGATTCGGGATTTGTTCCCTACAAGATAGGGTAGCTTAACGGGCCTTAACCACAAGGCGGAAAAGCCGCCGGCTAAAGGGCTTTCCGCGCGCTGTCCAAACCGCTAGTCAGCCCCCGACGGCCCCGTAGCTCAGCTGCATAGAGCAAGGCTTTCCTAAAGCCGAGGTCCCAGGTTGGAGTCCTGGCGGGGTCGCCAGTCTTCCGTCTGTCTAACCGTGGCGAGACCGCTTCAGCCGCGCTGGGGCAGCATGGACGCGGGGGCTTCGAACGGCCGCTCGGCCAGGGGGAAGTCGATGTGGTGGCTATCGCTCTGCTCGTGCCACTGGACGAAGCTCTGTCGGTAGGCGTTGCGCGCGGGCGGAAGGACGCCGGAGTCGTCGTCGATGGCGAAATCGCCGCCACCCGACAGCGAGCCGCTGGACCACAACACCAGCGACAGCAGCTCCTGCCCGTATTGAACGGCCGTCCGCCCGAAGCTGAGTTCAAGGCGACGCTGGAACTCGGAGTCGGCTCCGGCCCGAACGGAATCGTAAAAGCCGATCGAGCGCCGCACCGGCTGTGCCCGATACATCAGTGACGAGGCGTCCGGCCGGACGTAGTCGGCGCGGAATTGCAGGCCTGCCTCCGGCGACATTCGGACATGCTGCACGCCGGTAGCCACCAACCGTGGATTGGCCGACAGCCGCGACACGCTGGCCTGAAGCTTGCGCGGATGTGCCCAGTCGTCGGAATCCTGACAGGTGACGAACTCGCCGCGCGCTCGCGACAGCGCCAGGTTCTTCGACACATAGGTGCCGGCGTTGACCGTGGACAAGATGGGGACCACGCGCGGGTCGCGCTGGGCGTAGCCGCTGATGATCTCGGCGGAGTTGTCGGTGCTGGCGTCATCGATGACCAGCAGTTCCAAGTTGGCGTGGGTCTGGTTCAGGATCGACTGGATGGCATAGCCGATGGTTTCAGCGCTGTTGAACGACGTCATCATCACCGAGACCAACGGTCCATCACTGTGGGCTTGCGTTTCACTGCCTTCAATATTGTCCAAGAGCACACCGCGCGCCGGCTCACACAGTCGAATCGGCGAAGACTTCAGGGAGGTCAGGGCAGCGTTCATCTGATCGATCATGGCCGAGGCGTCGCCCAAGCGGAACGCCAGCTGCGCGCGCAGCAACGCCATGCGCCCGCGCTCTGCCTGGCTCAAGTCGAACCCTTCCAGCACTCCGACCAGATCGAAATAGCTCTTCCAATCGCTGGCCTGAATGTAGTCGTGGGCGCAACGCATGATCACCGTCGCCTGCGCACGCGCCTCGGGCGCGGCCGAGGCCATGAGGTCGGTCATCATGGCGCGCTGCTCGGACGGCATGAGCGGCGAGAAACGATACAGGGCGGCTATGTTGGCCACCGCCTTCGCGCGGTCCAGAAACATCACCTTGCGCAACTCGGCGCGGGCCCGTTCCAGATCGCGGAGATTGGCGCAGGCCTCGACATAGCGACCGCGCATCGCGGCTTCGTTTTGCAGGCGTGCGTCCAGCGACTCAAACAGATCGATCGCCTTGTCGAAACGCCGCAGGTTGATAAGGGCGCGCATCCGCAGCCGCGCGAGAGTGCGATCGTGCTCGGTGGTCAGAGCGCACAACTGATCCAGCAAGGCCAGGCCTTGCAGGTTCCGTGACGCCCTGATGGCCGCTTCCGCCTGAGCAATCAGGCCGCGCGCGCCCAAGTCTTCGGGCGACGCGGGCGTCTTGGCGTCATCAAGGAGTGGCAGGTCGATACGCGTGAAGCCGGCAAGGCGGCCGTTGACCATCAGCACCGCGTGGCCGGACGAAGCGTCCGTGCGGGCCGATTGCGCGAGCCGCGCCAGCGAGGCGTCGAACTCGATGTGCCGATCATGCGCGATCAGGGTGAAGTCCGGCGCTTGCACAAGGATTTCCGTGCTCTGGCCTGGCAGCCGCAGAACGACCGAGGCCGGCGTCTTGTCGGGAATTACGCCCTGCAGGCGGGCGCCGCTCTGCGATACCTCAGCCTGTTGGCTACGCATCCGAACCAGGCGGGCGCCGGCGCTCTTGACGATGAAGGCGGGGGCGTGAGGGGCGATGATCACCCCGAACTCGTAAAAGCCGACCGGCTCGGAAGCCGCGGGAAGATCTGTTGTGAAAGTCTGAGCCGCGAAGGCCTGGGTCAACGGAGCCTTTTTGCGTATCTTGTGCGCGACGCGCAGCACGCCGTCTGGGTCGCATTCGAACAGCGTGACCTGACGAATATGCGGTTCTTGGCCCTCGCGGTCGCTGGCCCTGGCCGTAAAGGTGAAGGCCATATCCAGTTCGGCTTCAGCGTCCGCCGAGACCATGTAAGGAGACAAGGCGGTTAGCCGAAACGTCAGACGACATTCATGCTCGCACCCCGAGGCGTCGATCAGCAACTCCGCGGAGCCGTTAGGCGTGTTCGGCTCCAGGATATGGACACCGCAGGCGACCTGATCATCGACCGTCTTGAACTGCAGTCGCGCATACGCCGATACGGCCGTCACCTTGCGTTGCCGAACCGGCGCGTCGGTGGGAAAGACGAATTCCTGCTCTAAAAGGGCAGTTTCGAAGTCGTTCGGCATGCTCATGCCGGGGTCTTAGTCTTTCGCGGACGCTCGCGTCACCTGTCAAAGAGACGTTTCACAACTTCTCTGAGCGAACACCGATACTGGCCTGCGTTAGCTCAGCCTGACAATCAGGCGAGCCACCTCGCCTGCGTGCAGGCGGTCGAAGCCGGCGTTGATGTCGTCCAGAGCGATGACGCCGGACAGCAGCCGATCCACCGGCAGGCGGCCGTCGCGGTACAGCGCGACGTAGCGGGGGATGTCGCGGCTGGGCACGCAGGTTCCGATGTAGGAGCCCTTCAGCGTCCGCTCCTCGCCGACCAGGTTAACGACGTTGACCGCCAACGCAGCGTCGGGCGGCGGCAGGCCGGCGGTGACGGTGGTCCCGCCGCGCCGGGTCATCGTCCAGGCGGCCTCCAGCGCGCGAACCGAACCGGCCATCTCCAGCGCCACGTCGGCCCCGCCGTTCGTCAGGGCCCTGACCTGCTCGACCGCGTCGGGCGCCGAGGCGTCGACGGTGCGGACCGCGCCGAACGAGGCCGCCAGCGCCAGCTTGTCGGGGTTCAGATCGACCGCCACGACGGATGATGCGCCAGCCGCCAGAGCCCCCAGAACGCTGGCCAGGCCGACCCCGCCCAGGCCCACCACGACCACGGACTGGCCCGGCCGCACGCCAGCGGTGTTCACCACGGCCCCGACGCCGGTCAGCACAGCACAGCCGAACAGGGCGGCGATCTCGAACGGCAGGTCGGGATCGATCTTCACCAGCGAACGACGCGACACCACGGCCCGGTCCGCAAAGGCCGAGCAGCCCAGATGATGGTTCAGCGCCGTCCCGTCAGCGTCATGCAGGACGCGATGGCCGGTCAGCAGTTCGCCTTTGCCGTTCGCCGCCGCGCCCGGCTCGCAGAGGGCCGGCCGACCTCCGGCGCAGGGGTCGCAATGGCCGCACGAGGGCATGAAGACCATGGCCACATGATCGCCGATCTCCAGGTCGTTCACGCCGTGCCCCAGCGCCTCGACCATGCCGGCCGCCTCGTGCCCCAGAGCCATGGGCAGGGGGCGGGGGCGGTCGCCGTTGATCACGCTGAGGTCCGAATGGCACAGGCCGGCTGCCTTGATCGCCACCAGCACCTCGCCGGGGCCGGGCGGGTCCAGCGTGACCGTCTCGATCGTCAACGGACGGCTGTCGGCATATGGGCGGGGGGCGCCCATGGCGCGGAGCACGGCGGCGCGGGTCTGGATCATGGCGGAGCCTCCTGACCGCACGCTAGGCGCTTGACGCCGCGTCGGCCAAGCCTGACGGTCCAGGTCGGCCCGGCGCAAGATCGGGCGGAGGAAACGCGCTCAAGCAGCGGCCCGCCGTGCGGATCGCGATAGCGCAAAAAGGAAGCGGAGCGGATATGCCGAAAAGAGACGAGGGCGCTCTGGCCGAGCGGGCCACCTACAAGGCCTTTCACATGGTCTCGACCCGCTGGGCCGACAACGACCAGTACGGCCACATCAACAACGCCAAGTTCTACGAGTTCGTCGACTCGGCGGTGAACGCCCACCTGCTCATCGCGGGGGCGCTGGATGAATCCATCGGCCTGGTGGTGGATTCGGGCTGTCGCTACGCCTCTTCGCTGCAATTTCCGGACGTGATCGAGGTTGGCATCAAGGTCGATCGGATCGGGACGTCCAGCGTCAGCTACGGCTTCGCCGTCTTCAAGCGCAGCGCCAGCGCGCCCGCCGCCATCGGCCATTTCGTCCACGTCTATGTCGACGCGGAAACGCGCCGACCCAAGCCCCTGCCGGCCAAGCTGCGGGCGGTGGTGGAGAACCTGAAGGCGGACTAGCCGCCCTAAGGACTTCGTCAGTCGTCGAAATGGCCCAGCAGGGCCAGGGCGCCCACAGCCGTCAGCACGCCGAAGGTGAAGGCGGCGACGATGGAGCCGGTGGCCACCGCCGTCGAGACGGTGACGGGCTTGGCCTCGTACCATTCGACGATGTCGGCTTCTTCATAATCGTCGTAGTCGTCGATCAGAGCTTCCTCGGCGCCCATGGCGGCCTCCCTTGACGTGGTCCTGTAGCGACGTAATCCGTCGCGTCGGCGGCGGTTCCGAGCGGCGTCGTGACACGATGCCGCCCTTGCGATAGGGAGCGCCTCACAAGTTTAAGACTGCTGAAGACGATCCCATGGCCGGCCATTCCAAGTTCAAGAACATCATGCACCGCAAGGGGCGCGCCGATGCGCAGCGCTCCAAGCTGTTCTCCAAGCTGTCGCGCGACATCACCGTGGCGGCCAAGTCAGGCATGCCCGATGTCGCGCTGAACCCGCGCTTGCGCCTGGCCGTGAACAACGCCAAGGCGGAAAGCCTGCCCAAGGACGTCATCCAGCGCGCCATCAACAAGGCGTCGGGCGGCGACGTCGATACGATGGAGGAGATCCGCTACGAGGGCCGCGGCCCCGGCGGCGTGGGCATCATCGTCGAGGCCCTGACCGACAACCGCAACCGCGCGGGCTCCAACATCCGGGCGGCCTTCTCCAAGAACGGCGGGGCGCTGGGCGAGATGAACTCGGTCGCCTTCATGTGGGACAAAGTGGGCAAGATCACCTATGCGGCCGAGGCTGGCAGCGAGGACGCCGTCATGGAAGCCGCCATCGAGGCCGGCGCCCAGGACGTCGAGAGCGACCTGGTCAAGCCCGACATCTACGAGGACGCGCCGGGCCACACCATCTGGACCGCATTCGAGGACCTGAACGAGGTCGCCGACGCCATGTCCAAGGTGCTGGGCGATCCCAAGTCCACCGCCATCGTGTGGAAGCCCCAGTCCGAAGTGCCGGTCACCGGCGACGCGGTCGGCACGCTGTTCAAGCTGCTGGACGCCCTGGACGCCGAAGACGACGTCTCGGCCGTCTATTCCAACGAGGACATCTCCGACGAGGACGCGGCCAAGTACGCGGGGTGATCAAGCGGCAAGCGCCTCGCCATTTCACGTCGCGGCGTCCTGAAGCCGCACCAGGGTAAGATGACGCAGTCGGTGCCGGCCGACATCCGGCAGCGCTCGAAGGCGCGACCGTCGGCGCCCGGCGCGCGCAGACCTCCAGGGCGCCGACCACTCAGCTCTGCCATTGGCCTGTCCCGGCAAGGCCGGGGCGCAGCGGATCGCACTCGACGTCGAACGATGCGCCGCAACCCGGCCCCGGCTTTCGTCGGCAAGCCGCGACGGGATCATGGCCAGGGCCGGCGCCCTAGTCGGCCAAGCCCTAGTCTTCCAAGGCGAAGCGCACCCCGAAGGTGACGCGTGCGCCGTCCACCGGGCGACCGTCCACGGTTTGCGGGCTCATCCGGAAATGGCGGCCCAGACTCTGGGCCGCTCGGCCGAAGCCGCGGCCCGCCGGCGTCTCGGACGCCACGGTGCAGCCGGTCAGGGTGCCGTCGACCCGCACCCGGCATTCCAGGGTCGCCAGACCGGTTTGCCCGCGCTCGAGCGCGGCTGACGGATAGGCTCGCATCAACTGGTCGCCGCTGGGACGACTGATCCAGTTCGGCTGGGTGATGACGGGCGGGCCGGCAGGGGCGGGTTCGGCTGGTCGCGTCTCGGTCCCGGTCGGAGCGGCGTTCGGCTGGGGCGTGGCGATCGTGATCGGACCGGGCGTCGAAATCGGATTATCGCTGAAAGGCGCGACCAGAGGCGGAATCGGGCTGGGCTGGGGGACGGGCCGGTTCAGCGGCGGATTGGGAGCCGGAGGGGTCGTGCTGACCACGACCGGCGGCTTGGGACGCGGCACGAAGGTCAGCTTGGTGACGGGCGGCTCCGGCGCCGGGGGCACGATCGCGGTCGGCGCTTCGAACTTCTGATAGTAGAGCCAGGCCGCGCCGCCCGCGTGCACCAGAACCGACACGCCAATCGCCGCGAGCATCCAGCGCGGCATCGGGCGTTTGCGATCCGAATAGTCGAGCGGAGAGCCATGTCCCGGTCCGCCCGCAGTCTGCATCATCATCATTGCCGTCTCTCCCTTTTTGGGCCCTCCCCAGAACCCAAGGCGAAGCTTGCCGCTTCCGTTGCGGCAACTTTAGGGCGTAACAACGAACGTCGAACAGGGCTCGATCTGTGGAGCGCCGCGCCGCTGTTAAGGCTCCGTTAACCGCGATTCACAAAGGTTAACGCATGTCGATCAGTGCGATTCCCTCGGCCGGCGGCGTGGAGGCGGCGATACGCCGAGCCTCCAGCGCGACCGGCGTGGACTTCGACTTTCTCATGAAGACGGCGCGCCGCGAGAGCGCCATGAACCCGTTGGCCAAGGCGCGCACGTCCTCGGCGGCGGGTCTGTTTCAGTTCATCGAGCAGACGTGGCTTGCGACGGTAAAGCAGCATGGCCGCAAGCATGGCTACGGCCAGTACGCCGATCTGATCCAGCGCGGGTCCGACGGCCGCTGGCGGGTCGAGGGCTCGGCCCGGAACATGGTCCTGGACCTGCGCTTCGATGCGCAGGCGGCCTCGACCATGGCGGCGGAACTGGCGTCGTCCAACGCCGCCTATCTGCGCGGCCGCACAGGCAAGATCCCGGGCGCAGGCGATCTCTATGCGGCGCACTTCCTTGGGCCGGCAGGCGCCGCGGGGCTGATGGAGGCCATGGCCACGCGGCCTGGCGCCAGCGCCGCCAGTCTGTTTCCCGAGGCCGCCCGGGCCAACCGGCCCATCTTCTATCGGGGAGGCCGCGCCGCCACGGTGGCCGAGGTTCACGCCAATCTGCAGCGCACGGCGGGCGCAGGGCCGGCGATCGGCGCGCCAACGCAGGCGCCGTCGCCGGCGCTTCCGGACCTGAGCGAAAAGGAACGGCTGCTGGCCGCCAGGCTGGATCGGCTGAAGCAGGATCAGAGCCTGCTGGCTCTGTTGCTGGGCCAGGACGGCCAGAGCTCGGGCGGCGGCTTCGGCAAGGCGTTTTCTCCGGGCGACGCGGCCTGATGGTAAACCGGACGTTAAGCATGGCGGGCTGATGGTCACGCGGATTCCAGCTTCGGAACCGTCGAGATCCGCCCATGACCGCCCACCGCGCCCGATTGACCGAGTTGGATATCCGTCGGCTGATCAAGGCGGACGACGAGGACGAGCGCGCCTCGGCTGCGCACAAGCTGTGCCGCAGCATGGAGCGTCTGCCGCTGGACGACGAGGGACGCGCCGCCGCCGAGAAGATACTGCGCCTCCTGGCTGAGGATTCCGCCGAAATGGTCCGGCGTGCGATGGCCGTGACGCTGAAGTCGTCCGACCTGATCCCCCGCGACCTCGCTCGGCGCCTGGCGGCCGACATCGAGACGGTCGCCCTGCCGATCATCGCGTGCTCGCCCGTTTTTCATGACGAGGATCTGATCGAGATCGTGCGCGCAGGCTCCGCAGCGCGCCAAGTGGCCGTGGCCGGCCGGCCGTCAGTGTCGCGAGACGTGGCCGACGCCTTGGCCGAGCATGGCGTGCGCGAGGCGGTTCGAGCCCTGGCCTCCAATGACAATGCAGACCTGTCGGAACGCGCTTTGGATTTCGCGGTCCATCGGTTCGGCTTGGCGGAAGATGTGGTTTCCGCCCTGGCCTATCGGCAAGTGCTACCCCTGCACATCACCGAGCAACTCATCGAAATCGCTTCGGAAACGGTGCGCGAGCATCTGGTCAGCCGTCACGCCATAGCACCCGAGATCGCCGTCCGCCTGTCCCAGTTCGCGCGCGAGCGTGCGACCGTCGATCTCATCGACCAGGCGGCCGGACAGACCGACCTGGCTGGCTTCGTAGGCCAGCTGAACGCCCGCAAGGCGCTGAACGCCTCACTGCTGCTCAGGGCGCTCGCACGCGGGCGCATGACCCTGTTCGAGCATGGCCTGGCCGAACTCGCCCAGACGCCGCACCAGCGCGCCTGGCTCATGGTGCATGACGGCGGCCCACTGGGGCTCAAGGCGCTCTATGACCGCGCCGGCCTGCCCCCTCGTCTGTTCGCCGCCTTCAGAGCAGGGGTGGACACCTGGAAAGCGCTGCAGAGCGAAGGCGTGGACACGTCTGGTGATGCATTCCGCGAGCGGATGCTGGAGCGTTTTCTCAGCCAGCGTCCCGCCGTGGCGCGCGAGGATCTGGCCTATCTGATGGAGCGGCTGGACCGGCCCAGCCCTGTCGACGAGCAGCAGCGCGCGGCCTGAGGGCCTCCCGCAGGGTCAGTTGTGCGCTAGCCGACAAATCGGACTTCGATCCCCGGCTTGACCGCCGCCGCCAGCTGCTCTGCATCCCAGTTCGTCAGGCGGATGCAGCCGTTCGACGCCGTCTTGGCGATCTTGGACGGGTCAGGCGTGCCGTGAATGCCGTAGGTTTCTCGCGACAAGGCGATCCAGACGGAGCCCACCGGATTATTGGGCCCCGGCGGCACCAGAATACGGCGCGATCCGCGGTCGTAGGTCACACGCGAGGGATCGTAGGCGTAGTCTGGATCGTTGGCGACGCCGACCACCGTCAGCGTGCCCGACGGGGCGGGCCGCTCTTCCGAACCGATGGTCGCCGGATAGAAGGCCAGCAGGCGATCGCCGTCCGCAAAGGCCCGCACCGAACTGTCGGTCTTGTCCACCACCACATAGGCCACCTCGGAGGGCAACTCTCTGGGGCCGACCGCAGCGACCACCACCGTCTGGCCGACGAGGCCCTGGGCCGTGCCGAACTCGACACCCGGATTCATCGCCTGCAGCAGGGCCTCGGTCATCTGAAACCGCTCGGCCAAGGCCTCCAGCGGGGTGGCGTAGCCGACACGATCCAGTTCCGACATGGCTTCCAGGTCGGTCGGCGTCGTTCCGATGAACGGACCCTCCACGTCCTGGGCGGTGATGACATGATCGGTCAGGACGGGGCTGCTGTCGCCGGAAGTCAGACGGTCGAAGACCGCCTGATCCAACTGGCCGTCTTCGGTAAGGCCCGAGGCCTTTTCGAAGGCGGCGATGGCCTGGGCCGTGTTTTCACCGCCGAGACCGTCCACGATGCCGGGCGAAAAGCGCGCGCGGCCCAACAGGATCTGGGCGCGGATGATGGCCGGGTCCGGCTGGGTCTGAGCCGGCGGCGCGGACTCACCCTCAGCCACTGACGCCGCCGGCGCGGGCTGGCTGAAGACGGCGCGTTCGATGGCGTCTCGCGACAGCCCGCCCTGGGCCGACTGGCGGCTTTCAGCAGGAGCCTGCGGCTGTCCGCGATCACAGGCGGCGACGGCGAGGGGAAGAAGAAGGGCGAGGGCGGGGGCGGCGTAGCGCGCCGTACGGCTAAGGCTCATGCCCAGCCCAATGCCCTGACCCGACTTGCGTTCCGCCTCAGCGCAGAGCGGCGGCCAGCCCTTCGGCCGTGTTGGCCGACCAGCAGGCGTAGCCGGGATCGTTCAGATGCAGGTCGTCTGGACCCACGCCGCCGCGATCGAGGCCGGCCCAGCCGCTCATGGCGGCGAACCTGTGCTGCACGCCGTAACCAACGCGACCGCCTTCCAGGGCGATCAGGCGGGAGATTTCCGACAGCGCGGGGTTGCGCCCCTGAAAGGCGGGATTGCGTGCGTTGTCGGGCAGGCGCTGCGGATCGATCAGGACCACGTCGACGGCTGCGGCGTCCAGCACGCCCTGACCTCGACGGAAGTCCGCGAAGAAATCATCCATGGGGCGGTCGCGCAGCACGTCATTGGTGCCCAACTGCCACAACACCAGGTCGGGCTGGTTGGCCGCAATCTCGCGCTCAAGCCTGTCGGCGGTCTCCTTGGCCGTCTCACCGCCGATGCCCTTGTTGACGACCGTGACCTGAACGCCCGGCAGCCGCTCGCGCAGGCCCTGCTGCAGGAGCGGGACGAAGCCCAGCTCCCGGCGGCTGGCGCCGACGCCCTCGATGCTGGACGAGCCCATCGCCAATACCGTTAGGCGACCGCCTTGGACGGCCGCACGGGCGCGCGACAGTCCGTCGTTGGCGACGATGTTCTCGGCCTTCACCGGACAGGCCGCCGGCACGGTCTGGGCGAAGGCTATTTGCGGCAGGGCAAGCGCAAGGCCGGCGAAGGCGAGAACGGCGGACTTCATGGATTGGGCTCTCCGGTGGCGGGATCGGTTTCTGTGTCGCCAGGGTTGGACGAACCTTCCGCGCCTTCAGGCTCCGTGGCCGGACGCGGCGGCTCCCCGTCGTGATCGGGCCGGCGCTGCTGCTCGTTTTCGGTTTCGCGGGTCGGGGGGCGGCGAGGATCGGTCATGGCGAGGCTCCGGTCTATGGGGCGGCGGGAGCGGTATCAACGCACGGCCTGTTACACGGCTCCCGCGACGCTTTGTTCACCATGACGCTAAACGCCGATGCAAGGCGGTCCAGTTAGCTTGCAACCATGCACACGACCGTCGATCTGATTGCGCCCGAGGCGCTGACCCCGGAGATGCTGACGCTTTGGCGGACCATGGTCGCGGCCGACCCGGTGTTCGACAGCCCCTACTTCGATCCGCGTTTCACCCAGGCGGCTGGCCGGGTCAGTCCCGGCGCCAGGGTGGCGGTGTTTCATCGCGGCGGGCGGATCACCGGCTTCCTGCCCCACCAGACGCGCGGCGCGACGGTGCAGCCTCTGGGCGCGCCGATGAGCGACTATCACGGCGTGATCGCTTTCACCGGCGAGGGGCCGGACCTGGAGGAGGCGGCGCAGCTGCTCCGCGCGCCACGCCTGGCCGTCGGCGGCTGGGTCGGTCCCAGCCGCACGGCGGGGCAGCGCCCCACCGTTCGCGCCGAGCTGGGCGACGGTGGGTTCGAGGCCTGGTACGCCGAGCGCCGCGCGACCTTCGGCAAGTTCTTCAAGGACAAGGAGCGGGCGCGGCGCAGCATGCAGGCCGAGTTCGGCGACTTGCGCGTCGAGGTGGGGATGAACGACCCCGCCCTGCTGGACTGGATCCTGGGGATGAAGAGCGAGCAGTATCGCCGCTCTGCCCGTCACGATGTCTTCGCCTGCGGCTGGACGCGCGAACTGCTGGCCACTCTGATGCGCGACGCGGACGCCGACTTCGGCGGATCCATCGCCGCCCTCTGGGCTGGCGACAACCTGATGGCGGCTGAATACAGCCTGCACGCCGGCTCGAGCCTGCATTTCTGGTTCCCGGCCTATACGCCAGGTCTGGCGCGCTGTTCGCCGGGAATCCTGCTGACGCTGGACACCATTCGGCAGGGCGCCGAGCGCGGCTGGAAGGTGTTTGACTTCGGTGTCGGCGAAGAGGGCTACAAGAAATACTTCAACACCGGCTCTCGCATGGTGGGAGAGGCCGTGGTCAACCGGCCCGGTCTGCGGTCGGCGCTGAGCGGGGCGGCGGTGGCGGCGGTGAATCTGGCCGGTGAAGGCCGGGGCGAACGCCTGCGCCTCAGCGTGCGGCGCCGCCTTGGCGCCATCGAGGCCTGCGAAGTCGACACCCTGAACCAGATCAAGGGCCTGGCCGCCGCGGCCGGGGCGGCTGTGGGAAAGCTGTCACGCGACCGGGCGCCGGCATGAGCGCGTCGGCGCACTCGCGCTATCCGGGCCCGATCCGCCAGGCCGAGGCGCGTTCCCATGGTCTGGTCGAACAGGGCTTCGCCGAGGACGAGGCTCTGGCCGGACTGCTGGACCGCTATCCGGCGGACCTGTTCGACATCAATCTTTACGACTTTGACGACGAAGGGCAGTTCGCGCTGCGCACCGGTGCGCGTGGCCGGCTGTCCGGAGTGGAGCTGCTGGAAGCGATCAAGCAGGGGCGTCTGTGGGTCAATCTTCGCGAGGTCGAGCATGGATGGCCCGAGTTGTGGGCCGCCGCCATGAGGGACTTCAGCCGCATGCAGACGGCCTATCCGGGGCTGAAGGCCGCCGGGGCGAGCGGGCAGTTGATCCTGTCCTCGCCCAAGGCGCGGGTGCCCTACCATTTCGACGCGGCGGGGGTGGCCCTGTTCCACCTGCGTGGGCGCAAACGGCTGTTCGTCTATCCGGGCGACGAGGCGCACCTGCCCGAAGCCGCAATGGAGAAGGTCGTGTCGCGCCAGACGACGGAAGAGACGCCCTATCGCCTGGCGTTCGAGGCCGATGCGCAGGTGCTGGACCTGGAGCCGGGACAGGTGGCCACCTGGCCCTTCTACGCCCCGCACCGGGTCGAGAATCTGGACCGGTTCTGCGTGTCGCTTTCGATCGAGTATCAGACCTGGGGTACGCGTCTGCGCAACGGGTCTCTGTATGTGAACGCCTGGCGTCGTCTGAATGGCGCGCGTCCAACGCCGACCGACCGGCTCAGCCGTCCGGCCATGGCCGCTCGCTGGGCGGGTTCGCTGGTGCTGAAGCGGATGGGGGTGATCGAGAACCGCATCGCCGGCCTGACCCGTGATTTCGAGCCGGAAATCGGGGCCGCCGACGGCGCCGGCGCACTGAAGAGCTAGAGATTACAACGAGGTCATGACCTCGTTTTAAAGTGACTCGGCCAAGGCTCAGCCGCACCCTTCGATCAGTTGAAGGGAGAACCACCGATGAAAACCGCTCTGCTTGTCGCCGTATCCGCCGCAGGACTTGCCTCCGCCTTGCCCGCAGCCGCGCAGAGCGTCGAGGTGCGCGACGCCGTGGCGCGCGTCGTCGTGATCCCCGACGACCGCAGCGACATCGCCGTCGAGATCGAACCGGGGCGCGCGGGGCTGCCCATGCCTCGCGTGGCGCGTCGCGGCGATGACGTGCGGGTGTTCGGCGAACTGGGCCGCAATCCGGTTCGCCAGTGCCGATCCGGCCCGGCGGATGCACGCCAGCCGGGCGAGGGCGCATCGGTGGAGGTGCGCGGGCATGGGCGGGTCAATCTCGCGGACGCGCCGCTGATCGTGCTCCGCACCCCGCGCGATGTCGACGTTTCGGGCAGCGGCGGTGTTTACGGCTCTGTGGGCCGTGGCGCGCGTTCGGTCGAGCTCGGCTCCGGCGGCTGCGGAACCTGGACCGTCGCCAATGTCGATGGACCGGCGAACCTCAGCATCGGCGGTTCGGGCGCCATTCGGGCGGGTTCGGCGACCGAGCTTGAAATCCAGATCGGTGGATCAGGCAGCGTGACCGCCGGTGCGGCACGCTCTCTGGAAGCCGCCATCGGCGGTTCGGGCGACATTGTCGTCCAGCGTGTCGACGGCCCGGTGGACGCTTCGATCGGCGGCTCGGGGGATGTCCGCGTGCGGGGCGGATCCGTGACGCGTCTGACCGCATCGATCGCGGGCTCAGGCAACGTCGTGTCCGATGTCCCGGTCCAGGAAATCTCGGCCAGCCTCGTCGGCTCGGGCAGCGTGCGCGCGCCTGCCGTCAGCGGCAACGTCAGTCAGTCCAGCGTCGGGTCCGGTCGAGTCGTCGTCGGCCCCTGAGGCGTCAGGCCGGGCGGACCACCATGCAGGTGACGCGCCGTTCCGAAAGGGCGGCGCAGGCCGCCTCGGCGGCGTCCTGGCTGAGTCCCACGAAGCGTGACCGATACCACTCGCCGGCGACCTGAACGTCTCGGTCCGCGCCGTTGAACTGGGTCCGGAAGCGGCGGGCCACCTCGGCCAGCCAGTCGTCGGCCACCTTCTGATCCTTGAAGGCGCCGACCTGGACGGCCCAGCCGCCGGCCGAAGCTGATGCGGCGCGCGACGCTGTCTGACGGTTCAACGATTCCCGCGCCGAGACGGCCCCGCCGTTCAGCGAGGCGGTCAGACCCTCAGACGTGCGCGGAGCCGAGGCCTCGGCGCGAACGGCGGGTCGGGCCGAAGGCGCGGGCGCGACACGATTCGGCAGATTGGCGGGCGGCGGGCCCGACACCAGAGCCACGCCCGCGCTGATCGGAGCGGAAGACGCAGACGCGGCGCCGTCCTGGTCATCGTCGCGTTGCAGGCTGGCGTAGGCGACGGGGGCGCTTGTGTCCGGATTGGAGCCGATGCCGAATCCACGCTGCTCGAAGAAGGCCTGGGCCACTTGCAGCCGCTCGCCGCGCTCGCGCCGGCGCTCGACCTCGAAGCCCGTGTTCATCAACTCGGCCACGTGGGCGTTGCGGCTGGCGCTGGAGCGTCCGCCCAGAACGATGGTGATCAGGCGCTTGCCGTTCTCGACCTTGGACGCCGCCAGATTGTAGCCCGAGGCGTTGGTGAAGCCGGTCTTGATGCCGTCGTAGCCGGCCGTGTTGAGCAGGCCGTTCGTGTTGCGGTACTCGCGGCCGTTGTACGCCCAGTCGTGCAGGCCGAAATACCGATAGTACTGCGGATAGTCGCGCATGACGGCGCGGGCCAGCACGGCCAGGTCGCGCGCGGTCGTCAGCTGGCGGCCGTCGGGCAGGCCGTGCGGATTGACATAGCGCGTCTGGGTCATGCCCAGCTCTTCAGCCTTGCGCGTCGCCATGGCGGCGAAGCGGGCCTCGGACCCGCCTATGTGTTCGGCGATGGCCAGCGCCATGTCATTGGCGCTGCGCACAGCGGTGGCGCGCATGGCGTTGTCCAGAGTGATGGTCTGGCCCGCCGCCAGGCCCAGCTTGGACGGCGGCTGAGAGGCGGCGCGGGGCGACACGGTGATGACGTCGTCCAGGCTGACCTTGCCTTCCGACAGGGCCTCGAACGCCAGGTACAGCGTCATGACCTTGGTCACCGAAGCGGGGTAGCGACGGGCGTCGGCGTGCCGGGCGAACAACACCTCGCCAGACGCCGCATCCACCACGACGGCGGCGTAGCGCGCGTTCTCATTGGATTGCGCGACGGGCGCCGCCCCGGGGTTCGGCATCAGAGCGACCACGCCGGCGGCGGCCAGGGCTGGCGCGAAACGGGCGAGTTGGGCGGGAGTCTTCAAGGTGTTGACCCTCATTCATACTGTGCGCCGGCGGCCCCCGACGCTACGCCATCAAACAGCTAGCATGCGCCGAGCGCGTTTCGGCGCGGTTAACGCGCTGTCAACGCAGATTTGAAGACGTCGTCCTGACGGTTTTGTGCAGCGCACAATAAACCTTGACGAGCTTTCGCAGTTGCACCATATTGTACTCGTCGCGCCGGAATCGCTGGTGCGGAAATCATAACGCGGACCACCCGCGAGCCTCGCTTTCAGGAGATCCCACATGGCTGACGCCGCCGAGACCGCCAAGAAGACCGTCGAACAGACCGCCGCCAAGACCAAGGCCCAGGCTGAGCAATTCCAAGCCGCCGGCGCTCAGGCGTTCCGCGAAGGCGTGGACAAGTCCGTCGCCGGCTTCAGCGAGATGAACGCTCAGAGCAAGCGCAACCTGGAAGCCATGGTCGAGTCGGCCTCGGCCGCCCAGAAGGGCGCCGAAGCCCTGTCGCAACAGGCCCTGGCCTTCAGCAAGAAGAGCTGGGAAGACAACATGGCCGCCGCCCAGTCGATGGCGACCGCCCGTTCGATCCAGGAACTGGTCGAACTGCAGACCTCGTGGGCCAAGTCGGCCTCGGAAGCCTACCTCTCGGAAATGACCCGCATGACCGAGACCCTGACGGCTTCGGTCAAGGACAGCTTCAAGCCGATCAACGAGCGCGTCACCGCCTCGGTCGAAACGCTGCAAGCCGCCCGTTAGATCGGCGATCGACCGCGAAATCGAAGAGCCCCGGCGGAAACGCCGGGGCTTTTTTTCATGCCTGGATCGTCAGGCGGTCGACGACAGGCCCTAGCTCGTCGAAGCGGTCGATGACGGCGGCGGCGTCCAGCTCTCGGACCGGAATGTCGGAGTAGCCGAAGCTGACCAGCACGCACGGCATGGGCGCGTCGCGCGCGGCGCGGACGTCGGTGGCGCTGTCGCCGATCATCAGGGCGCGGGCGGGATCGCCGCCGGCCTTGAGCACGGTCTCGCGCAGGTGGGCGCCGGACGGCTTGCGGGCGCTGACGACGTCGGGGCCGACGATGGCGGCGAAATGACGCTTCAGGCCCAGGGCCTCGATCAGGGCCACCGAAAGGTCGGTGCGCTTGTTGGTCGCCACGCACAGCATCGCTCCGCGCGCTGCTAGCCGGTCCAGCGTCTCGACTACCCTGTCATAGGGTCGGCTGAGGTCGGCGATGTGGGCCAGATAATCCTCGATGAAGGCGTCAAACAGAGCCGGCGACGCCGCCTCGTCCCAGCTGGCACCGGCCTCTTGAAAGCCGTGCTCCAGCAGAGCGCGCGCGCCATGCCCGACCAGATGCCGCGCCGAGGCCAGAGGGACTTGCGGCAGGCCGCGCTGAGCCAGCAGGCGGTTCAGCGTGCCGATCAGATCGGGCGCGGTCTCCACAAGGGTGCCATCTAGGTCGAAAGCCAGGGTCCAGCCGGTCAGGTCGGGTCGGTCCATGCAGCCTCCTTGCTCGCCGTCGGGACGCCGATAGGCTAGATCGCCAGCCGTCACCAGCTTCAGGGACTGATTCATGAGCACGCCGACACGCGCCCGCGCCGCCGTCATTCTGGCCGCCGGGCAAGGCACGCGGATGAAGTCTTCATTGCCCAAGGTGCTGCACCGCGTCGGCGGGCGCGCCATGCTGGATCACGCCATCGATGCGGCTGAGGCGCTGGGCTGCGAGCGCGTCGTTGTGGTGGTCGGGGACCATTCGCCCGAGGTCCGCGCCCATGTCGTCAAGCGGCTGGGCGAGGCGGCGGTTGCAGTTCAGGATCCGCCGCTGGGGACCGGCCATGCGGTTCTGGCCGCGCGCGAGGCGCTGGCGGACTTCGACGGCGACGTGGTGGTGACCTACGGCGACGTGCCGCTGCTGAAGGCATCGGACATCGCGCCGGCCTTCGGCGCCGACGGGGTGACGGTGATCGGCTTCGAGGCCCGCGACGCGGGCGCCTACGGCCGTCTTATCGTCACCGACGCCGGGTTGGAGGCCATCGTCGAGGCGAAGGAGGCAAGCGCCGATCAGCTGAGCATCACCGCCTGCAACTCAGGCGTCCTGGCCGCGCCGGCCGAAGTGCTGTTCGACCTGCTGGACCGGGTCGGCAACGCCAACGCCAAGGGCGAATACTATCTGACCGATGTGGTGGCGTTGGCGCGCGAGGCCGGCCATCCGACCCGGGCCGTCTTCGCGCCCGAGGATGCGGTGATGGGCGTCAACGCCCAGGGCGAACTGGCTCAGGCGGAGGCCCTGTTTCAGAAGGTGCAGCGCGAGACGGCGATGGAGGGCGGCGTGACCATGGCCGCGCCCGACACCGTCCACTTCAGCTGGGACACCCGGATCGGCGGCGGGGCGGTGATCGAACCCTATGTGGTCTTCGGCCCTGGCGCGGTGATCGAAGGCGGCGCGCGCATCCGCAGCTTCAGCCACATCGAGGGCGCGCGCGTCGCCGCGGGCGCCGAGGTCGGGCCCTACGCGCGACTGCGCCCCGGCGCGCACCTGGCCGAGGGGGTCAAGGTCGGCAACTTCGTCGAAGTTAAGAACGTGACGATGGCCAAAGGCGCCAAGGCCAACCACCTGGCCTATCTGGGCGACGGCGCGGTGGGAGCGGGCGCCAACATCGGCGCCGGGACCATCTTCTGCAACTACGACGGCTTCTTCAAACACCGCACCGAGGTCGGCGAGGGGGCGTTCGTCGGCTCCAACAGCGCCCTGGTCGCGCCGGTGCGGATCGGCGAGGGGGCCATGGTCGGCTCGGGCTCGGTGGTCACGCGCGACGTGGCGGCCGGCGACCTGGCCCTGGGGCGTGCGGAACAGACGGTGAAGCCGGGTTGGGCCAGGCGGTTCATGGACACGATGCGCGCGAAAAAGGCAGCCCGATGAGCGATATTCAGAAGCGCAACGCCGGCGAGGCCGCCGCCCTGCGCGTCGAGGCGGGCATGAAGGTCGGGCTGGGCACCGGCTCGACCGCGGCCTGGTTCGTGCGGGCGTTGGCGGCGCGCAACCTGCCTGATCTGCGCTGCGTGCCGACGTCGGAGGCCACAGCCGATCTGGCGCGTGAGCTGGGGCTGACGCTGTCGACGCTGGAGGATACGCCGCGCCTGGACCTGACGGTCGACGGAGCCGACGAGATCGGTCCGGGGCTGGCTCTGATCAAGGGCGGCGGCGCGGCCCTGCTGCGCGAAAAACTGGTCTGGGAGGCCTCGGATCGCTGCATCGTCATCGCCGACGCGGCCAAGGTGGTGGCGACGCTGGGCGCCTTCGCCCTGCCGATCGAGGTGGTCGCCTTCGGCCACAAGACCACGGGCAACCGCATCGCCGATGTCCTGTCCGACCACGAGATCAGCCAGCCCGCCCGCCTTCGTCAGGCCGAACGCGGCATCGTGCGTACCGACGGAGGCAATGTCATCTACGACGCCCGCTGCGGCGCCATCCACGACCCGGCCCGCCTGGCCGATGATCTGAAGCTCATCACCGGCGTGGTGGAGCACGGCCTGTTCCTGGACCTGGCCGACGAAGCGATCGTCGGCCAAGATCACGGGGTGGAGGGGCGGACGCCCTAGTCCTGGGCTTGTTCGCTATCGTCTCTGGCCACTGCAAGAGCACGGTGAGACCGACCGATTGAGGCCGTGATTTCCCGTCGGTTGGCACGGCGATCCAGGCGGGTGCGCTCCGCGCTGTACAAGCCTGCCAGATAGGCGGTGTCCCAATCCGTCAACTGCAGCGCTTCAGGCTGCGCGCCGAATACGTTGAGGATGGACGAGTAGCTGGTCGTATCGGCATCGGGATTGATCTGCGCCAAAGACACCATGGCGACGTAGTCGGCGAGTTGGTTGACGTTCAGGCCTTCGACTTCGGCTAGATCAACAATGACCACAGTCCGGATGATCCGGTCGACGATTTGACTGTTGAGCCTTGAAGCCGACGTCATGCGAATTTGGGGCGCTGATGACGACGGGCTGTTACAACCGAAATCGCACGACGAGGGCAGTCGCGTGACGATCTCGCCGGTCTGCTTGTCGACGGGTGCGCTCATCTGCCACCATCGGACGGGGCGTGGCGTGTTGACGAAATCTCTCAAAGCCGCCGCCCCGCGGTCCATGCCGCCGCCGCCCATCCGGAATGCTCTGGGGCTCGTTTTGACCAAGGCCTCGGCCAGCGCTCCACCATCTGCGGCGGCCACAATCAAAAGATTAGGCGCACATCCTGGTGCGCCGGGCTGCAGACCTAAATCCGCTGCGACGGTTGACACGCGATCCGCGATATACTCGGCCGCATCGGTGCGCATATTTGAGACGCCGACGCAGATTGGGCTCTCCCATCGCGCCAGGCCGCGGTAGCGCACGGGCTCGGCGACCTCGTTGACGAAGTCGGAAATCATGTCCTGGAGGCGTCGCCCCGACACCTGCAGATCCTCCAACTGCACCGGCTGGTCCTGCACGGCCTGTTCTTGCGCAGGGCGATCTTGGGTCGATAGCGGCGCGACGCCGAGAGAAGGGGTGTCAGGGTGCACGGCAGCGAGAGCGGCCGCTGTCAGAAGTGCTAGAACGCTCATCGGTTCACCTTCCAGAAAACACTGCTACGACAGTGCGGTGTTGGCTCGCGACAGTCAATCACCTTCGAGATCACGCTGCGGTCATTGGAATTTGCATTTTGGGACCTAAGTTGGCTCGACTATTCACCACCAAGGTTCGGCAATGGCCCAATACGACTACGACCTCTTCGTCATCGGCGCGGGCTCCGGCGGGGTGCGGGCGGCGCGGCTGACGGCGCTGGGCGGCAAGCGGGTGGCCATCGCCGAGGAGTTCCGGGTCGGGGGCACCTGCGTGGTCCGCGGCTGCGTGCCCAAGAAGTTCATGGTCATGGCGTCGGAAGTCAGCCACGCGCTGGAGATCGCCGAGGGCTACGGCTGGTCGTTCGACAACGCCAAGTTCGACTGGCCGACCTTCCTGGAGGCCAAGGACGTCGAGATCGCGCGCCTGTCGGGCATCTACGCCGCGAACCTAGGCAAGGCGGGGGTCGATCTGGTGCATGGCCGCGCCGTGCTGAAGGACGCCCATACGGTCGAGATCGTCGGCAAGGACCAGACCATCACGGCGGAAAAAATCCTGATCGCCACCGGCGGCCGGCCCTGGAAGCCCGAGAGCCTGCCGGGCATCGAGCACGCCGTAACCTCGGAAGAAGCCTTCCACCTGCCCGAACTGCCCAAGCGCATCCTGATCGCGGGCGGCGGCTATATCGCAGTGGAGTTCGCCGGGATTTTCGCCGGGCTGGGGGTCGAAACCACGCTGATCTATCGCGGGCCGAACATCCTGCGCGGCTTCGACGACGATGTGCGGGCTCACCTGGCCGGCGAGATCGAGAAGCGCGGCATTAAGGTCATCCTGGGGTGCCAGCACAAGTCGATCGAGAAGTCCGAGACGGGCCTCGTGAACCACCTGGAAAACGGCATGGCGCTGGAGACCGACGTGGTGATGTTCGCCACCGGCCGCGTGCCCCACGTCAAGGATCTGGGTCTGGAGGCGGCGGGGGTCGAGCTGAACGACGCCGGGGCGATCAAGGTCGACGACCTGTCGCGCACCACGGCTGAGAACATCTGGGCCATCGGCGACGTGACCGACCGCATGAACCTGACGCCCGTGGCGATCCGCGAGGCGGTGGCCTTTCACGAAACCGTCTATCGCGACAATCCTCAGGCCTTCGACTACGAAGCCGTGGCCACCGCCGTGTTCAGCCAGCCGCCCGTCGGCGTTGTCGGTCTGACCGAGGCTGAGGCGCGGCACAGCTGCGCCAAGGGCGTGGACGTCTACGTCACCCGCTTCCGCCCCATGAAGTACGCCTTCACCGGCTCGGACGAGCGGGTGCTGATGAAGCTGGTGGTCGACGCCGACAGCCAGCGCGTCGTGGGCGTCCACATCGTTGGACCCGAGTCGCCCGAGATGATCCAACTGGCCGCCATCGCCGTGAAGGCGGGCCTGACCAAGGCTCAGTGGGACGCCACCTGCGCGGTGCATCCGACCATGGCTGAGGAGCTGGTCACCCTGAAGGATAAGCAGTCCGCCGCGCATATGGCGGCGGGGTAGGGCGTCAGCCCCAGCTCTCGACCGCGCCGCGGCGGCGGGCGAAGCCGCCGACGGGGGCCGCAGCCGGCGCCGCGCGCGGTTCCGGCTCGGCCTTGCCGAACAGCCAGCCCTGGCCGTGGGTGACGCCCAGCGCCTTGACGGCGGCGCACTCGGCCTCGGTCTCGATCCGCTCGGCGATGGTGGTCATGTTAAGCGACGCCGCCAGATCCACGACCGACTTCAGCAGGGCGCGGGTCTTGGGTTCGGACTGCAGATTTTCGACAAAGGCGCCGTCGATCTTGACCGTGTCGACCGAAAGGCGGCGCAGATAATCGAACGAGGCCGCGCCGGCGCCGAAGTCGTCGATGCAGACCTTGATACCGGCCTGGCGCAGGGCCGACAGGCGGCGGTCGGCGGCGTCGATGTCGGCCAGGGCCGCGCTCTCGGTCACCTCGACGCTGAGGCGGCGCCGATCCTCGGGCTTGGCCGCCGTCATCTTGAGCAGGGCCTGGACATAGCGGTCGTCGGCCAGAGACGCTCCCGAGATGTTGACCGCCACCTTGGCCAGGCCAAAGCCCGGCTGGCGCATCTTGGCCAGGGCCTTCTCGACCACGGCCAGATCGAAATCCTCGATCAGAGCCAGTTCCTCGGCCAGGTGAATCGCCGCCGCCGGGCTGCCGCCGGGGCCGAAACGCGCCAGGGCCTCGAAATGGTGCACGGCCCTTACGTCCAGATCGACGATCGGCTGATAGTGCAGTTGGAACTCGCGGCTGCGGACCATGCCGCGGAAGCGGTCGGCGTCGCGCAGCGTCTTCTTCAACGAGTCCGCGAAGGCGAGCTCGGGGTTTTGCAGCCCGCCGCCCTTGAGGCAGCCCTCGATGGCGAAGCGCATGGCGCGCAGCGCGCAAAGCGGTTCGGTCCCCGGCGCGACCTGTGCGTCGGCGCAGACAGGCGCGAACGTCACCCCCTCGGCCGCTCCGGCCTGACGCACTTCGTCCGCGATGTCACGGCCGTCCTCGGCGTCACGCAGCAGGGCGAAACGCTCGTCGGTCAGCTGGGCCGCGTTCATGCCGGGAATGGAAGCGGACTGGAGCACCGACCGGACCCGGGCCATGGCCTTGTCGGCTCCGTCGTCTCCGGCGCCGGGCAGATCCAGGAAGGTGAGGGCGTAGGTCTTGCCCTCGCTGCGGCCCGCCACCAGGGCGCGGCTGGCTGAGGCCATGAAGCCGTGGCCGTCCAGCAGCGGCTCGGGCTCGGCGGCGACGGCGTCGATCACTGGACCTTCGTAAATGACGGCCAGCGATACGGCGGGCGCCCGCTCGGGCAGGATGAAGGCGCGCACCCAGGCGCGCCGGGCTTTGCCTTCGCCGCACGCGATCAGGACTTCGATACGGTCGGACCGGGCGCCGGGGGTCAGCCGCGCAAGCGCATGAACGGGCGCGGCGTCCACCACCAGATCGGCGAAGGGGCGGCCCTGCCAGGCGGCGGCGATGTTCAGGCCCGAGGTCGGCCCGGCGCCAAGCACGAAAGCGACGACGCCCTTGCCGTCCAGCTCGACCAGAGCGTCGGCGGAGGCGAAGGCTAGGCCCAGAAGGCGCGCGGCGAGCGACATGGGTGCAGGCTTAGCGCCGTGGGCTTAAGAAACCGTCAGGCCGTGCGGTTGAAAGCGACCGCGCGGCCGTCGCCCTGGGCGGCGTGGCCGCCGGGGCCGTAGGCGGCGGCCGGCGGGCGCGCGGCCGCGACTTCGCCGGCCAGGGTGCGCACCAGGCCTTCGGAGATGGTGCGGGCGGCCTCGACGGCCGACGCGTGACGCGCCAGCACCGCTTCGAACGCCCGCGTGGCCTGGATCAGGGTCTGGCGATCGGCCAGGGGGGCCTGGGCCAGCTGGGACGGATCGGCTTTCAGCTGGGCGGACTCGCGGCGATAGGCGTTGGCCATCTCCTGGGTGGCGGCCAGGCCGTGGGCCACGTCCTGGGGCCGGCGCGCTTCGAAGGCGGCGGTCTCGGCGGCGAGGCGCTCGGTCAGGTCTTCGGTCAGGCGGATCAGGCGATGGGCGCGTGCGACGGCAAGTTCGGTCATTGGCGAGCCTCCTGCATCTTCAGCATCTCGGACATGATCCGGTCCGACAGACCGACGCCTCCGGCCTGGACGGTCTGTTTGGCCATGGCGTCGATCATGAAGCCGCGCCAGGTCGCCTCGGCATGGCCGCCGCCAAAGGGAGCCTCTGTGGACAGGCCCTCGAACATCGGCCGCAGCATCTGGGCCAGGAAGCTGGCTTCGAAAGCCTGGGCCGTTTCGCGCACCTTTTCGGTGTTCACCGCAGGACGCTGGGGCGCGCCGGCCAGCAGGGCGGGAGAAACGGCGAGGTCGCTCATCACATCACCTCGATGTCGGCTTGCAGCGCGCCGGCCGCCTTGATCGCCTGCAGGATGGAGATCATGTCTCGCGGCGTGACGCCGAGGGCGTTCAGCCCGTTGACCAGGGTCGAAAGATTGGCCCCGCCACCCACGATGCGCATCTGGCGGCCGGTTTCTTCCTCCACCGTGATGTCGGTCTGGGGCACCACGACCGTTTCGCCGCGTCCGAAGGGCTCGGGCTGGCTGACCAGCGGCGTTTCCTGAACCGAGACGGTCAGATTTCCCTGGGCGATGGCGACAGTGGAGATGCGCACCGCGTCGCCCATGACGACCACGCCATTGACCTCGTCGATGATGACCTTGGCCGGGGCGTCGACCTGGATCGGCAGATTCTCGACGCGGCTGAGGAAGCCGGCGGCGCCGAAGTTGGCCGGCGGACGCAAGGCCACGACCGTGCCGTTCTCGGCGAAGGCGGTCTGGGGGAAGGCGGCGTTGATGGCGCCCGCCACGCGCTGTGCGGTGGTGAAATCTGGGTTGCGCAGGGTCAGGCGGACCTCCTGCATCTGACCCAGGCTGAAGCCGGTCTCACGCTCTACGACGCCGCCCGAGGAGATGCGGCCGGCGGTCGGCACGCCGCGCGTGATGGACGAGCCCGAACCGCCCGAGGCCGAGACGGCTCCCGTCTGGACGGTGCCCTGCGCCACCGCATAGACCTCGCCGTCGGCGCCCTGGAGCGCGGTGACCAGGACCGTGCCGCCCAGCAGGCTCTTGGCGTCGCACATGGCCGAGACATTGACGTCGATACGGGCGCCCGGCGTGACGAAGGCGGGCAGGTCGGCGGTCACCATGACGGCGGCGACGTTCTTTGTGTTGGCGGTCGAGCCACGGATGTTGACACCCTGGCGCTCCATCATGCCCTCCAGAGACTGGCGGGTGAGGGGGCAGTTGCGAAGGCTGTCGCCGGTGCCGTTCAGGCCGACGACCAGGCCATAGCCGACCAGCTGGTTGGAGCGCACGCCCTCGACCGACGCGATGTCCTTGATCCGCGATTGGGCCGAGGCGGCGTCAGCCGCCGCCAGCACGGCGAGGGGGGCGATCAGGGTGGCGAGCAGTTTCTGCATGGTCGGGCCTTCGGACGCGAACAGTCTGCGTTCACCATGCCAGTCCCGTGCCGAGAGAATTTCCAAGCCTTTTCAGCGGTAGCGCAAAGGCGTCCTCGGCCGTACGGGCAGATTCTGCCGGGCCGTTAACCAAGCCTTGACCGACGCGACCGAAGTTCGGCCTCGTGAACTGGAGCGTCCGCCCATGAAGGTCACCGGCCCCACAGGCCCGACCCCCGCCGGTCCCTCGGCTCGGACCGCCCGCGCGTCGGGCGGCTTCAGCGTGCCCCAAGGTGGTGCGGGCGCGGCGTCGGCCACGACGGCGTCCAGCGCCAGCGGCTCTGTCGCCGGCGTCTCGGCCCTGATGGCGCTGCAAGGGGTGGAGGATCCGATGGAGCGTCGCCGCCGCTCGATTCGGCGCGGCGCGGGTCTTCTGGACCGGCTGGATGATCTGAAGCTGTCGCTGCTGTCGGGCCAGGCCCCCGGACCCGCACTGGAGCGGCTGGCCCGCAGCGTGCGCGAGGAGCGGGGCGAAGGGGACGGGGATGCGGGCCTGGCCGCCGTGCTGGATCAGATCGATCTGCGTGCAGCTGTCGAGCTGGCCAAGGCTGAACGCGCTCGCCTCTGACGAACTCGCGCTCGACGCGAGTGAGGACGAAATGTCACGCCCGGCGCGTTTACGAAGCTTAACAGGGTCACGGGTGCGAGAACATCGTTGCCGCGACTCGACGACCTGCCTATACGGCTGGCTTGCGCCGCAGGGGGGCGCGAAGAGAAAGCGTGAGTGCGATGAACGCATTAGCGTCTGTGGTCGCCGAAACGCCGGTCCCGTACCGGCCGTCCGACGACGAACCGTTCATGAACGAGCGGCAGCTGGCCTATTTCAAACACAAGCTGCTGGCCTGGAAGGACGAAATCCTTCGAGAGTCACGTGGCACGGTGGTGAACCTGAAGGCCGAAACCGAGAATCATCCGGATCTGCTGGACCGCGCCTCCTCGGCCTCGGATCGTGCGCTTGAGCTGCGTACGCGGGACCGTCAACGCAAGCTGATCTCCAAGATCGACGACGCCCTGCGGCGGATCGAGGACGGGTCTTACGGCTATTGCGAAGACACCGGCGAGCCGATCGGCCTGGGCCGTCTGGAAGCCCGCCCGACGGCGACCCTGTCTGTCGAGGCCCAGGAGCGTCACGAGCGCCGCGAGCGGGTTCACCGCGACGACTGATCCTCAGCCGTAGCGTCGCTCCACACGCGGCGTGACCGAGGTCAGCAGTTCGTAGGCGATGGTGCCGGCCGCGGCCGCCGCCTCGTCCAGCATTCGGTTCGGACCGAACAGTTCCGCGCGGTCGCCTGTCGCGACGCCGGCGCCGGTGACATCCACGGCGATGACATCCATCGACACTCGGCCCAGGATCGGCCGCAAACCTTCGCCCAGCCAGACCGCGCCGCGCGGGCTGGACGCGCGCAGCACCCCGTCCGCATAGCCCGTGGCGCAGATGGCGATACGCAGCGGATGATCCGCCACGTGACCCCGCGAATAGCCAATGCTTTCGCCCGCCGGCACGTCGCGAACCTGAAGCACCTCGGCGGTCAGGGTCGCCACCGGGGCGATGCGCGGATCGGGCCTGCCTTCGGGACCTCCGCCGTACAGGCAGATGCCCGGCCGAACGGCGTCGAAGGCGAAGTCGGGGCCCATGAAACAGCCGCCCGAGTTGGCGAAAGAGTTCAGCGCCCCCGGATAGCGGGCTGAAACCTCGACGAAAACGTCGCGCTGGCGCCGGTTCATGGGCTCGGCCGGGTCGTCGGCGCAGGCCAGATGGCTCATCACCAGGGCGAGCCCGTCGAAGGCGTCAGGTGCGTCTTCGGGGCGGAAGCCTAGGCGGTTCATGCCGGTGTCGATCTGCAAACCGCAGGCGCCGCCGCCCGCCGCCGTCCAGGCTTGAAGCTGGTTCGGCTGATTGATCACCGGCCGCAGATCCGCGTCGCGCAACTGAGGGGCGGTGTCTGCGGGGCAGCCGTCCAGCACATAGATGACCGGCTCGGCGCCCAGAGCCGCGCGCAGGGCCAGGCCCTCGTCCGGGCGCGCGACGAAAAAGGTGCGCGCGCCCTCGGCCATCAGGCGCAGCGCGCAGCGTGCGGCGCCCAGCCCATAGCTGTCGGCCTTGACGACTGGATGCACCGGCGCGCCCGAGATGGCTTCCAGGGCATGGAAGTTGCGCGCGAGGGCGCCGAGGTCGATGTCTAGCGTGGCCGGGGAGGGCATCGGGTTCTTATGGCGCAACAGCCGTGCGTTGAAACCCCCGCAGGGCGCAGCGCTCAAGAAAAAACCCCGCCTTGCGGCGGGGTTTTCCGGGCCAGAATGAACTGGACCAAAGGGATCAGACCGACAGGGCCAGCCAGATCCGTCTGGCTTAGCCCTCGGTCTTCAGCTGACCGGCCGATTCCTTGCCGGAGCGGCGGTCGCGTTCGATTTCGTAGGAGACCTTCTGGTTCTCGTCCAGGCCGCGCAGGCCGGCTTGCTCGACGGCCGAGATGTGGACGAAAACGTCCTTGCCGCCGTCATCGGGCTGGATGAAGCCGTAGCCCTTGGTGGAGTTGAACCATTTCACAGTGCCGGTAGCCATTTTCAGGACCTCCGTTAGCAGTTGGCCTCGGGAGACATTCCCGGCGACCTGTCGGTTCTGAATGGAGCGGCCGGAACTCGTGCGTTCGCAGAGAGAGGGCGTTGCGCAGAAAGATCGACGGCCGACATGTGCTCACACATCGCCGCCCGGCGCAAGCGGGGCCTTTCGGCCTCACTCGTAGCTGTGATTGTCGTAGCGCCCGTCGTGGGCCAGATTGCCGAACTTGGTGGTGTCGGCGTCGAACGACAGTTTGACGATGCCGATGGGGCCGTGGCGCTGCTTGCCGATGACGACCTCGGCCTGGTTCTGCAGCCGGTCCATGTCCTGCTGCCAGGTCAGGTGCTCCTCGGTGCCCTCGCGTGGTTCGGCGCGGCCCAGGTAGTAGCTCTCTCGATAGACGAACATGACGCAGTCAGCGTCCTGCTCGATCGAGCCGGATTCGCGAAGGTCGGACAGCTGCGGCCGCTTGTCCTCGCGCTGCTCGACCTGACGCGAGAGCTGCGACAGGGCGATGATCGGCACCGACAGCTCCTTGGCCAGGGCCTTGAGGCCGCCGGTGATCTCCGACACCTCCTGCACCCGGTTCTTCTGGCTGGCGCCTTCGCCGGTGGTGACCAGCTGAAGGTAGTCGACGATGATCAGGTCCAGGCCGTGCTCCATCCGCTTCAGCCGGCGCGCGCGGGCCGCCAGCTTGGAGATGGACAGGCCGCCGGTGGCGTCGATGTAGAGGGGGCTTTCGCCGATCTCGACCGCCGCGTCGCGGATGCGGCCGAAGTCCGAGGCGTCGATCTCGCCCTTGCGCAGCTTGTCGGACGACACGCCCGAGGCGTCGGCCAGGATGCGCATGGCCAGCTGTTCGGCGCTCATTTCCAGCGAGTAGAAGGCCACCACGCCGCCCGACACCGTCTTGCGGCCCTCGGGCGTGGGTTCCCAGCGATAGTTGCGGGCCACGTTGAAGGCGATGTTGGTGGCCAGCGCCGTCTTGCCCATCGAGGGACGGCCCGCCAGGATCAGCAGGTCGGACGGGTGCAGACCGCCCAGCTTCTGGTCAAGGTCGTCCAGGTTGGTGGCCAGACCCGCCAGCTTGCCGTCGCGCTGATAGGCCTCCGCGGCCATCTGCACGGCGCCCGAAAGGGCGTGGCTGAAGCTGACGAAACCCGACGAAGGCTTGCCGGTCTCGGCCAGGGTGTAGAGCGATTGTTCCGCCTGTTCGATCTGGTCGATGGCGGGCGTTTCGGGCTGGGGCGCGTCCTTGATGATGTTTCCGCCGATGCGGATCAGGTCGCGGCGCAGCGCCAGGTCATAGACGACGCGGGCGTAATCGGGCGCATTGGCCGCCGGCGGCGCGCGGTCCACCAGGTCGGCGAGGTAGCGCAGGCCGCCGAACTCCTGGAAGGCCGGATCCTGCTTGAACCGCTCCATCAGGATGGTGGGTTCGGCCAGCATGCCCTGGCGGATGTGGTCCTCGATCGCGTCGTAAAGGCGATTGTGGAAGGGTTCGAAAAAGTGCGAGCCGCGCAGCCGGTCGCTCAGCCGCTCGAACACGGCGTTGTCGAACATCAGGGCGCCCAGCAGCGCCTGCTCGGCCTCCAGATTGTGCGGCATCGACGGCACGGCGACGCTGTCGGAGGGTCCGCCGAAATTGAGGGGGGCAAGCGCGTTCATCGGCATGGTGTTAACCCGTGACACGCGCCTGCGTCAGACCCGGCCGCAGCCTAGGCGTGGGCAAAATCGGGACGGCTGTGGACCGCCCCGAATTCCTCAATGATTAGGTCAGCGGCAGGGGTAGCTGTCGGCCAGCCAGGCGCGGAAACCGTCGCGCACGCTCATGCGCGCGCGGCGCGGCTGCGGAATGGCGTTCAGGAAGCCCAGAACCTGACGGCCGTTCACCGAGATCTTCTCTGGCGGACAGGCGCTGGACGGCCGACCGGCGGCCTGGGCGGCGCGCGCTTCCTGTACGACCGAGCCCATGGCGTCGGTCGCCTCGTTCATGATTCGACGGGCGCTGGGTCTGACGAGCGCTGTCGGATTCATCGGAATGCGGTTGGCCTCGGTCAGAAAGGCGTCGAGGGTCCTTCCCGGCGTCTGGGCGACGGTCGGTGCGGCTATAGTCAGGACGGCGATCGCCGCCGCAAGGCTGAGTGTCTTGAACATGGTCCCTCCCGTTCGCGATAACGCTGATTGCCAGAGATGGCGAAATCAGGGCTGAACGACGGGTGAACGGCCATGAAAAAGGGCGCGCTCCGGAGAGCGCGCCCTGATCATTCGACCCTAAGGTCGGCTCAGGCTTCGTCGCCCAGGCCTTCCTGTTGGCCGGCGCCGCCGGCGACCATGTCCTTGGCCGCGTCTTCAGCGGCTTGACGCTCGTCGTCGAACTGGCTGCGGATGACGTCTTCACCCTTGGCCTGACGCTCGGCTTCGTCGGCCGAACGGGCGATGTTGATCTTGACCGTGGCGCGGACCTCGGCGTGGAGGCGAACCGCCACTTCGTGGACGCCCAGCGTCTTGATCGCGGTGTTGAGCACGACCTGCGAACGCTCGACCTTGCCGCCTTCGGCCTGGATGGCCTCGGCGACGTCACGCGCGGCGACCGAACCGTACAGCTGGCCGGTTTCGCCCGCCTGACGGATCATGATGTAGCTCTGGCCGTCGATCTTGTCGGCGACCTTCTGCGCGTCGGCCTTGTTCTTCTCGTTGCGCTGCTCGATGGCGGCGCGGTCGAGTTCAAAGGCCTTCAAGTTGGCTTCCGTGGCCCGGCGAGCCTTGTCGCGGGGCAGCAGGAAGTTGCGGGCGAAGCCGTCCTTGACGGACACGACGTCGCCGATGGCGCCGAGATTCTCGACGCGTTCCAGCAGAACGACCTTCATCTTACTTCACCACATACGGCAGGAGGGCCAGATAGCGGGCGCGCTTGATGGCCTTGGCCAGTTCGCGCTGCTTCTTCTGGGAGACGGCGGTGATGCGCGAGGGCACGATCTTGCCGCGTTCGGAGACGTAACGCTGCAGCAGCTTTACGTCCTTGTAGTCGATCTTCGGCGCATTGGCGCCCGAGAACGGGCAAACCTTGCGGCGACGGTGGAAGGGGCGGCGAGCCGGGCCGGAGCCGGCCGGGGCGCCCGGGGTCGGGGCGGTGGTGTCGGTCATGATCCGGTTCCTTATTCCGAAGCCGCGGCGTCGTCGCGCGGGCTGCGCTCGCGCTCGCGCTCGCGTTCACGCTCGCGGCGGGCCAGCAGGGGCGACAGTTCCAGGTCGAGTTCCTCGACGCGGATCGTCAGCCAGCGCAGCACGTCTTCGTTGATCGACAGCTGACGCTCGACCTCGGCCACGGCGGCGGCCGGGGCGTCGATGGCCAGCAGCGAATAGTGAGCCTTGCGGTTCTTCTTCACACGATAGGTGAGGTTGCGCAGACCCCAGTACTCGATCTTGGCGACGGTGCCGCCGCCTTCTTCGATCAGAGCCTTGATGGTGTCGTTCAGCGCTTCGGCCTGTTGCGCCGAGATATCCTGGCGCGTCATGACCGTGTGCTCGTAAAGAGCCATGCGGGTCGTCTCCCTTGGTGGGCGTCGGCATGGAGCGGCCGGGTAGCCGGATCCACGATGGCTCCCGATGCGGCGGCCGGACCGATTGTCCAAACCCTTTGAAATCCGCGCCGGGACCGAAGCCCTGGAAAGCGGGGGCCTATAGGGGAAAAGCGCCGCCGCGGCAAGGCGTGCGAGGCGGCCTCAGTCGGCCTGCAGCCGAGGCGTTTCGCCGCCCAGCACCACATCCGCCCAGAAGTCGCAGTTGTGGCGGCGCGCAAAGCTGTCGTCCAGCCGGTCGCCTTCGGGCGCGAAAACCCGAACGGGCGCGTCTCCGTCCTGCGTGGCGGGCCAGCCGGACAGATCGCCGGCCCAGGCGCGGCGCATGCGATCGGAAAGCGCCGCCTGGCTGGGGCTAGATCCGCCGGCGTCCTGCAGCGCCCAGCTTGCGCCGAACACCGAAGCCAGCTCGCTGGCGTGGAAGGCGCCCATGTCGCCGGTCACCCAGCGAGGGATGCGCACGGGCGCGTCCGCGTCGGCGAACTCATACCCGCGCACCGGGACGTGGTCTGCCAAGGCGATGCGCATCCGGTGGGCGGGACAGGCGAACAGGGCGTCGGTCAGGCTGGCGGCCATGGAGGCGCGGTAGTCGTCGTCGATCACTGGATAGAGGTTCAGCACCGCCTCTGCATCCTCGCCGTAGGACCATCGCATCTCGCGGTCGAACCGCTCACGGCTGCGGATCGCGACGGTGAACAGGCGCGCCTCGTCGGTGTTCGACCCTACGATCACGGGGACGTCGGCGATCTGACCCGCCGCATAGGCGGCCTCGATGTTCATTGGCGTGCGCGGCCCGCCGTAAACGGGGCCCCAGGAACCTGGGCCGTTGATGCCGCGTCGAGGCGAGGCGACGCGGGCGATGCGCCAGGCGGGCAGGGCGCGCAGGCAGTCGGCGTCCGCGCAGCCCAGAGCTTCGGCAAATCGCTTGCCGTCGGCCGCTGCTTGATCGACGGATGCCTGGGTCGAGCGTTCGAAACAGCCCGCGCTCTGGATGATGGCCGACTGGAACAGGCCCCTGGCCTCTGGGGAGGCGAGCAGATGGCACAGGCCCCAGCCGCCGGCGCTTTCGCCAAAGACGGTGACCTGGCCGGGATCGCCGCCGAAGGCCGGGATGTCGGTCTGCACCCACCGCAGCAGGGCGATCATGTCCATCAGCCCGAAATCGCCGCCGTCGTCGCCCGGCGCGGCCAGATCGTCCAGCGCCAGCCAGCCCAGGGCCCCTAGGCGATAGTTGAAGGTGACCACGACCCGGTCCTGATCCTGCGCCAGGCGGCTGGGGTCGTACTGGCCGCCCGATCCCAGGGTGAAGGCTCCGCCGTGCAGGAACACCATCACAGGCCGCGCACGCCGGGCCTCGCCGGCCGGTGCATAGATGTTGGCGTAGAGGCAGTCTTCAGACCCCGCCACCACCCCGCCGCCCCCGCCGAGCACCGCCCTGGGACCGAGCGCCTGGACGCAGCCTCGGCCCAGTCGCGTGGCGTCGCGGACGCCGCTCCAGGCCTTGACCGGCGCGGGGGCGCGCCACCGGTTCTTTCCGACAGGGCGCGCGGCGTACGGCACGCCCAGAAAGGCGCGCATGCCGTCCCCCTCGACCCCACGGACAACGCCCGCCTGGGTCCGCGCCAGCACGGGTTCGGCGTCCCTGGCGAAGCGCACGCGATCGACCTGTCCCGGCGTCAGCACGCACCCCGCCGTCATCAGCGAAGCCATCAGAAGGATCAGAAGAGACAGGCGCATCGGCCACGAAAAGCGCGAGACCGCTTCCGGTTCTGGGGTTTCACGCAAGCTGTGACTGGACGCCTCTGTAAATCAGGCCATCATTCCCTATCTCAGGGTCCGACTCCCCCAAGGATACGGAAGACGAATGCCCAACAGACGGCCCGGTGAACAGGACCATTTTCGGGCCAGTCGAATTCGACTGGCCCCAGAACAATGGTCCAGCGTCATGCTGGAGCGAATATCTGAGCTGAGTTGGACTGCGTCCAACTCACCCGATTTCGCTCCGGGCGGCGGCTCAGGCGCCGCAGTCGTCACCGAAACCAAGCCGAAGCTTCAGCGCCCCTCGCTCTATCGGGTGCTGATCCTGAATGACGACTACACGCCGATGGAATTCGTCATCTACGTGCTGGAGCGGTTCTTCCAGAAGAGCCGCGAGGACGCGACCCAGATCATGCTGCACGTGCATCAGCACGGCGTCGGCGTGTGCGGGGTCTTCACCTACGAAGTGGCCGAAACCAAGGTCGCCCAGGTGGTGGAAACCGCCCGACGTCACCAGCACCCCCTGCAATGCACGATGGAAAAGGACTGAGAGGAACCTCCCCATGCCCTCATTTTCGCGTCCTCTCGAAGAGACCCTGCACCGCGCGGTCCATTACGCCAACGAGCGCCGGCATGAGTACGCCACGCTCGAGCACCTGCTGCTGGCCCTGATCGACGATACCGACGCCGCAGGCGTCATGACGGCCTGCAACGTCGACCTGTCGGCGCTGAAGGCCGCGCTAACCCTGTATGTCGACAACGACCTGGCGGCCCTGGCCACGGCAGACGGCGACGACGCCAAGCCGACCGCCGGCTTCCAGCGCGTGATCCAGCGCGCGGTCATCCATGTCCAGTCCTCGGGCCGGGAAGAGGTGTCGGGGGCCAACGTCCTGGTCGCCATCTTCTCCGAGCGCGAGAGCCATGCCGCCTATTTCCTGCAAGAGCAGGACATGACGCGCTACGACGCGGTGAACTTCATCGCCCACGGCATCGCCAAGAAGGCGGGCGCCAGCGACGCGCGGCCTGCGCGCGGGACTAGTCCCGAAGAGGCCGAGGAGGGCGCCGTCGTCAAACAGGGCGGCGAGGCGCTCGAAGCCTATTGCGTCGATCTGAACGAAAAGGCCCGCAACGGCCGGATCGATCCGCTGATCGGGCGTCAGGCCGAGGTCGAGCGCTCGATCCAGATCCTGTGCCGCCGCACCAAGAACAACCCGCTGCTGGTCGGCGACCCCGGCGTCGGCAAGACCGCCATCGCCGAGGGCCTGGCGCGCAAGATCGTCAATGACGAGGTGCCGGACGTGCTGAAGGGCGCGACGATCTTTTCGCTCGACATGGGCGCGCTGCTGGCCGGCACCCGCTATCGCGGCGACTTCGAGGAGCGGCTGAAGCAGGTCGTCAAGGAGTTGGAGACCCACGAAAACGCGGTCCTGTTCATCGACGAGATCCATACGGTGATCGGTGCGGGCGCGACTTCGGGCGGGGCCATGGATGCGTCCAACCTGCTGAAGCCGGCCCTGGCGTCGGGCACCCTGCGCTGCATGGGCTCGACCACCTACAAGGAATATCGCCAGCACTTCGAGAAGGACCGCGCTCTGGTGCGGCGCTTCCAGAAGATCGACGTCAACGAGCCGACGCTCGAGGACTCGGTGAAGATCCTCAAGGGGCTGAAGACCACCTACGAGGGTCATCACAAGCTGCGCTACACCGACAGCGCCATCCGCACGGCGGTCGAGCTTTCGGCGCGCTACATGACCGACCGAAAACTGCCGGACAAGGCGATCGACGTGATCGACGAGGCGGGCGCCAGCCAGATGCTGCTGCCCGAATCCAAGCGCAAGAAGGTCATCGGTCAGAAGGAGGTCGAGGCCGTCATCGCCAAGATGGCGCGCATCCCGGCCAAGTCGGTGTCCAAGTCCGACACCGAGAGCCTGAAGGACCTGCACAAGGACCTGAACCGCGTCGTCTTCGGCCAGGAGCAGGCCATCGAACAGGTCTCGTCGGCCATGAAGCTGGCCCGCGCGGGCCTGCGCGATCCGCAGAAGCCCATCGGCGCCTTCCTGTTCTCGGGCCCGACCGGAGTGGGCAAGACAGAGGTGGCGCGCCAGCTGGCCTCCACCCTCGGCATCGAGATGCAGCGGTTCGACATGTCCGAATACATGGAGCGGCACACCGTCAGCCGTCTGATCGGCGCGCCTCCGGGCTATGTCGGTCACGACCAGGGCGGCCTGCTGACCGATGCGGTCGATCAGCATCCGCACTCGGTGGTGCTGCTGGACGAGATCGAGAAGGCGCACCCGGATGTCTACAACATCCTGCTCCAGGTGATGGACAACGGCATGCTGACCGACGCGGTGGGCAAGAAGGTGGACTTCAGGAACGTCATCCTGATCATGACCACCAACGCCGGGGCCGCCGACAACGCCCGCGCCTCCATCGGCTTCGGCCGGGGCAAGGTCGAGGGCGAGGACGAAAAGGCCATCCAGCGCCTGTTCGCGCCGGAGTTCCGCAACCGCCTGGACGCCATCGTGGCGTTCAAGCCTCTGGGCGCCGACACGATCAAGTCAGTGGTGACCAAGTTCATCCTGCAGCTGGAAGCCCAGCTGGCGGACCGCAACATCACCATCGAACTGACCGACGAGGCGGCCGACTGGCTGGCCAAGAACGGTTTCGACGAACTGTACGGCGCGCGCCCCCTGGCCCGCGTCATCCAGGACGCGATCAAGAAGCCGCTGGCCGACGACATCTTGTTCGGACGCCTGACTCGCGGCGGCCATGTGAAGGTGGAGCTGAAGGACGGCAAGATCGCCTTCGACATCACCCCCGCCAAGGGCCCGGCCGCCAAGGCCGTGGAAGAAGAGGCGGCGGACTGATCCCGCCGCCGACCTTCGAGCATAGGAAAAGGCCCCGGAGTTTCCTCCGGGGCCTTTGTCTTGTCAGCCGTGGCTAGACCATTTTCGGTTCAGTCGGAATCGACTGAACCCAGAACAATGGTCCAGCATAAATCTGGAGCGAATATCTGAGTTTGGTTGGACAACGTCCAACCAAACCGATTTCGCTCTAGGCTTAGCGACGACGACCCAGGCCGCCCAGCAGCACGGCCAGACCGGCCACGATGCCCGTAGTCAGCAGAGGCTTGCGGCGGGCGAAGTCCAGGCCCGAGCGGGCCTTGCCCTGCACGCTGGCCGGAGCCTTGTCGACCAGGCCGTCCAGTCCGTCGATGACGCGGCCGTAAGCGTCCTTGGCGTGGCCCTTGATCTCGTTGATCTTGCCGTCGGCCTGAAGCTTGGAGTCGCCCGTCAGGCGGCCCAGGCCATTTTGAAGCTTGCCGCCGACCTTGTCGGCCGTGCCTTCGATACGTTGGTCAGTCATGGAAAATCCCTTCCGTTGGAACTGCGCCGGGGAGGCTTGCCGTTAGAGCGCAGAGAGGGGCGGGGAGTTCCGTTCTCCGGGATGCGGCGGGCGGTTTCGCCGCAGGCCTAGCCCACCTTCACCCGCGTGGCCGCCTCGGGCAGGTCCTCGCCGAAGGCGCGCTGGTAGAATTCCGCGATGGTGGGCCGCTCCAGCTCGTCGCACTTGTTCAGGAAGGTGAGGCGGAAGCTGAGCGCCAGGTCGCCGTCGAAGATCTGAGCGTTCTCGGCCCAGGTGATGACGGTGCGCGGGCTCATGACGGTGGAGATGTCGCCGTTCATGAAGGCGTTGCGGGTCATGTCGGCCACACGGACCATGGCGGCGATCTTGCGACGGCCCTCGGCGTCGCGCCAGGCGGGCGCCTTGGCGGCCACGATCTCGGCCTCGACGTCGTGGTCGAGGTAGTTCAGCGTGGTCACAATGGACCAGCGGTCCAGCTGGGCCTGATTGATCTGCTGGGCGCCGTGATACAGGCCGGTGGTGTCGCCCAGGCCGACGGTGTTGGACGTGGCGAACAGGCGGAACCAGGGATTGGGCCGGATGACGCGGTTCTGATCCAGCAGGGTCAGGCGGCCTTGCGCCTCCAGCACGCGCTGGATCACGAACATCACGTCGGGGCGGCCGGCGTCGTATTCGTCGAACACCAGGGCGATGGGGCGCTGCAGCGACCAGGGCAGCATGCCCTCGCGGAACTCGGTGATCTGCTTGCCGTCCTTCAGGACGATGGCGTCCTTGCCGATCAGGTCGATGCGGCTGACGTGGCTGTCCAGATTGATGCGCACCAGGGGCCAGTTCAGCCGCGCCGCCACCTGTTCGATGTGCGTCGACTTGCCGGTGCCGTGATAGCCCTGAACCATGACACGGCGGTCGAATGCAAAGCCGGCGCAGATCGAGAGGGTCGTCTGCGGATCGAACTGATAGGCCTCGTCGATCTCGGGCACATGGCTGTCGCGCTCGGCGAAGCAGGGGACCAGCATGTCGCTGTCGACGCCAAAGGCTTCGCGGACCGTCACCTTGCGGTGCGGCTCGAGCGTCAGCAGCGGGTCGGGCGTGGAGTCGAGGGGGGAGGCCATGGGTTCATCTAGAGGTCGGCGGGGCCGCGCTCAAGACGGCGCGAGACGCGAAAACGCCCCTCCACCGGCTGGCGAAGGGGCGTCTTCATGAACCGTCTGAAGGACGACGGTTCAGATCGGCGATCAGTTGGCCGGGGTGGCCGCGTCGCGCACGTCGTCGGCGCGGGCGTCAGCGCGTTCGCGCACGTTGTCGGCCTGGTTCTCCAGGTTGTCGGCGCGCTGCTCGTTGGCGACCGTCGCGGCGTTGGTGTTGGCCATGTCCGCGGCTTCGTCGGCGCGATCGGCTTCGCGTTCCAGCTGGTTGGCTTCCAGATTGGCCTGGTCTTCGATGGCGGCGGCCTCACGGTCGGCTTCGTTCTCGGCCGGGGTGTTGTTGCCGCAGGCGGCGAGGGTCAGGGCGCCGACGGCGATCAGAGCGTACTTCATCATGGTTCGTATCCCTTCCTTGGGGTGGTGAGCCTCGATAACGCAGCGCTTGCGAAAGGGTTCACGCGTCCGTGATGTTTGGCCTCATTCCGCGCTCAATCGCACATCGACATTGCCGCGCGTCGCATTGGAATAGGGGCAGACTTCGTGCGCCTTCTGGATCAGATCGTCGATGGCGGCCTGGTCCAGGCCGTGATTGGTGACCTTGAGCTCGATATCCAGGTTGAAGCCTTCGCCCTTGGTGTTCTTGCCGAAGCCGACGGTCGAGTGGACCCGCGTGTCAGGGCTGACGGGCTTGCCCGCCTTGCCGGACACCAGCCGCAGCGCCCCCAGGTAGCAGGCGGCGTAGCCGGTCGCGAACAACTGCTCGGGATTGGTTCCGTCGCCGCCCTTGCCGCCCATCTCGGTCGGCGTGGACAGCTTGACGTCGATCTTGCCGTCGTCGGTGGCCGAGCGCCCGTCTTCGCGTCCTCCGCCGGACGCCGTCGCATGAGCCTTGTAGAGCACGACCATTGTCATCTCCTGTGATGGAGAACACGACATGGGCGCCGCACGCCGCCCGGCAAGGGGTCAGGTCAGGCCGGCGCAGAACCCCTGGATGCGCTCGCAGGCCTGGCGCAGCGTGTCCTCGCCGGTCGCATAGCTTACGCGGAAGTAGGGGCTGAGGCCGAAGGCTGCGCCATGCACCACGGCCACGCCGGCCTCGTTCAGCAGTTCGGTGGCGAAGGTCTCGTCGCTGTCGATGACCACGCCGCCCTGGGTCGTCTTGCCGATCAGCCCCTCGATCGAGGGATAGACGTAGAAGGCGCCCTCGGGTGTCGGGCAGCGGACGCCTTCGGCCTGGTTCAGCATCGACACCACCAGGTCGCGGCGGCGCTCGAAGGCCTCGCCACGCTCGGCGATGAAGTCCTGCGGTCCGTTCAGCGCCTCGACCGCCGCCCACTGGCTGATGGACGAGGGGTTGGAGGTGGTCTGGCCCGCCACCTTGCGCATCAGGTCGATCAGCGGCTTGGGTCCGCCGGCGTAGCCGATGCGCCAGCCGGTCATGGCGTAGGCCTTGGACACGCCGTTGACCGTCAGAACCCGGTCGACCAGATCCGGCGCCACTTGGGCCAGGGTGGTGTATTCAAAATCGCCGTAGATCAGGTGCTCATACATGTCGTCGGTCATCACCCAGACGTCGGGGTGACGCCGCAGCACCTCGGCCAGGGCTTCCAGTTCGGCCCGCGCATAGGCCGCGCCGGTCGGATTGGAGGGCGAGTTCAGGATCAGCCAGCGCGTGCGCGGGGTGATCGCGGCCTCCAGCGCGGCGGGCTTCAGCTTGAAGCCGTCCTCCTCGTGGCCGATCACGACCTTGGGCTCGCCGCCGGCCAGCAGCACCATGTCGGGATAGCTGACCCAGTAGGGGGCCGGCACGATCACCTCGTCGCCTGGCGACAGAGTGGCGACCAGCGCGTTGTACAGCACGGCCTTGCCGCCCGGCGCGACGTGAATCTGGGCGGTCGAATAGTCCAGGCCGTTCTCGCGCTTGAACTTGGCCACGATGGCGGCCTTGAGCTCGGGCAGGCCGTCGACGTCGGTGTACTTCGTTTCGCCGCGCTGAATCGCGTCGATGGCGGCGGCCTTGATGTTCTCCGGCGTGTCGAAATCCGGTTCACCGGCGCCCAGGCCGATCACGTCGCGGCCCTCGCGCTTCAGCTCGCGGGCCCGGGCGGTGACGGCCAGCGTGGCCGACGGCTTGACGCGGGCGAGGGCGGACGACTGCAGATCGGACATGGCTTGGCCTTCGGCTGGCGCGCGTTGGGGGAGAACGGCGAGGCTTCTTTAAGGCGGGTTTGGGCGTGTGCAAACCCGACGCCCGCGATGGGCTGCGAGGCGGTTCCTTCCGATCCGCCCCGCGTGTAGGGAAAATCAATGCGCGGCCTGCTCGAATTCATTCTCAACATGGAAGGCCGGCGGTGGCGGACGCTGCTGGCGAGCCTGCTGCTGCTCGGGGCCATCCTGGCGGTGTTCGCCTTCGGCAAGAGCCATTTCGCGCTGGAGGCAGAGGATCAGCTGGAGGCCTGGTTGGGCGGGTTCCGGGCGGGGCCGTGGGGGCTGGCGGCGGCGATCACGGTCTTCACCCTTTCGGCCTTCCTGGGCGTGCCGCAGTTCATTCTGATCGCGGCGTGCGTGGTCGCGTTCGGCCCCTGGTACGGCTTCCTGTTCAGCTGGATCGCAACGGTCTGCTCCGCCGGAGTGACCTATTGGCTGGGGCGGGGGCCGACGGCCCGGACGTTGGAACGGTTCGGCGGGCGCACGACGGCGCGGCTTAAGCGGTTCGTGGGCGACAACGCCTTTTCGGCCAGCTTCATCATCCGAAACGTGCCCTCCGCGCCCTTCATCGTCGTCAACATGGCGTTCGGCGCCGCGCGCGCCCGGTTCTGGCCCTATCTGGCCGGCTGCGCCCTTGGGGTGCTGCCCAAGACCGCGCTGGTCGCCTTCTTCGGCGGATCCTTCATGGCGGCGGTGTCAGGCGACGGGGTGTGGACTTCGCTGATCCTGGCCGGCGTGGCGGTGGTCTGGCTGGGGCTCATGCTGGTCGTGCGCGAACTGGTGCGCCGGCGCGAGGTGGCGCGGGAGCCCGAGGCCCTTTAGGAGATTGAACAGTCCCGCGTATCGGAGCGATCCCCATGCTGAAGCTGTATTACTCCCCCGGCGCCTGCGCCATGGCCTCGCACTTCGCGCTGGAAGAAGCGGGCGCGGACTATGAGCTGGTCAAGATCGATCTGAAGAAGGGCGAGCAGAAGACGCCCGAGTATCTGGCGATCAATCCGGCGGGCGTGACCCCGGCTTTGGTCACAGATCAAGGCGTTCTGACCGAGAACGTCGTCATCGTCGGCTACGTCGCCCAGACCCACCCGGACGCCAAGCTGGCTCCGAACGACGACAGCTTCGCCTTCGGCAAGATGCAGTCGGTCAACGCCTGGCTGGGCGCCAGCCTGCACCCCGCAATCGGAAAGGTTCTGTTCAGCCGTCCGCCGCTGGACGACGAAGCGAGGGACGCGGCCCTCCGGGCGGCGCTTGAGAAGTACGACCTGGCCGAGCAGCATCTGCTGAAGGGGCCTTGGGTCACCGGCGAGGCCTATACGGTGGCCGACGGCTATCTGTCGGTCTTCGCCCGTTGGGCTCGTCAGGCCGATCTGCTGGACCAGACGCGCTACCCCAAGCTGAATGCCCATCTGGACGCGGTCCAGGCCCGTCCGGCGGTGATCCGCGCCCTGGAAATGGAAGGTCTTCAGCCCGTCTGAAGCGCCCCGCGTCAAAAGGCGGTCAAAGGGGTTGTAATCCCCCCGGCATGAAGGCAAACGGGCCAACGGTCGGCTAGGCGACACGATCAGGAACGGTGCGGGCGAGGGGATGCGCGCGAGCCGGGGCGTCGCCGCAGCGGGCCGATGTGACAGTCGCCCTGACCGGCCCGAATCGAACGGTATCCCACGCCCATGCACTTCTTCGGCATGATCTCGAACGACATCGCCATCGACCTCGGCACGGCCAACTGCCTGATCTATCAAAAGGGCAAGGGCATCGTGCTGAACGAGCCGTCGGTGGTGGCTCTGCGCAACGTCGGCGGCCGCAAGGTCGTCCACGCCGTCGGCATCGAGGCCAAGCAGATGCTGGGCCGCACGCCGGGCCACATGGAGGCGATCCGCCCCATGCGCGATGGCGTCATCGCCGACTTCGAAGTCGCCGAAGAAATGATCAAGCACTTCATCCGCAAGGTTCACAACCGCAAGGGCTTCGTGAACCCCAAGGTGATCGTGTGCGTGCCGTCGGGCGCCACCGCAGTCGAGCGCCGCGCCATCAACGACAGCTGCCTGAACGCCGGCGCGCGTCGCGTAGGCCTGATCGACGAGCCCATGGCCGCCGCGATCGGCGCCGGTCTGCCCATCCACGAGCCGCAGGGCTCCATGGTCGTCGACATCGGCGGCGGCACCACCGAGGTGGCCGTGCTGTCGCTGTCGGGCATCGTCTATTCGCGCAGCGTGCGCGTCGGCGGCGACAAGATGGACGACTCCATCATCAGCTACATGCGCCGCAACCATAACCTGCTGATCGGCGAGACCACCGCCGAGCGCATCAAGAAGGACATCGGCACCGCCCGCATTCCGGCGGACGGCGAAGGCCTGTTCATCGAGGTCAAGGGCCGCGACCTGATGCAGGGCGTGCCGCGCGAGGTGCGCATTTCGGAACGTCAGGCCGCCGAGGCCCTGGCTGAGCCCGTGACCCAGATCGTGGAGGCCGTGAAGGTCGCCCTGGAGCAGACGCCGCCGGAACTGGCCGCCGACATCGCCGACAAGGGCATCATGCTGACCGGCGGCGGCGCGCTGCTGCGTGGTCTGGACGTCGAGATCCGCGACCACACCGGTCTGCCGGTCCAGGTCGCCGACGATCCGTTGTCCTGCGTCGCCATCGGCTGCGGCCGGGTGCTTGAGCATCCGCGCTGGATGAAGGGCGTGCTCGACTCGACGCTCTGAGTTTTCAATCGATCCAACAAAAGACGCCCCCGGAAGCCGGCTTCCGGGGGCGTCGTCGTTTTGAATGCGGCCTTAGTTGAACAGGCCGCCGATGACAGCAGTTATCAGGCCGGTGGCGACTGCGGTCATCACCACGTCATTGCCGCTGCGGACGTATTGGTAGCCGCGGGGCGGGGCGCGCAGGCCGTAGCGGTTGTAGTCGTTCACCACATAGGCGCGGCTGCGATAGTGCGCGGGCATCCGCTGACCATAACTCCAGCTGCGCGCCTGATAGCCGCGAGGCGCGACGTAGCGCGGGGCGGTGTAGCGGCGCTGAGACTGCTGCCAGCGACCATAGGACGCCGGGGGCGCATGACGCACATGAGGCGGCGCGTGGCGAACGCGGGGCGGGGCGTGGCGCGCCTGGTGCTGGGCGTGCGGCGCGGCGTGCGGGCCGCGATGCTGGGCTGCGGCGGTGGAGGCGGCCCCCAGAGTCGAGACGGCCATCACGGCGGCCAGGGCGGAGGTGACGATCTTGCGGTTCATGGCGGTGTCCTTTCGATCCATGAACTCACACTAGGTGGTCGGTACTGAGCCTTGCCTGAACCGGCGCGGGCAGGCGCTGTTCACCTGAGCGCCGTCTCACCGCCCCAATCGAACACACGAAAAGGCCCGACTTTTCAGCCGGGCCTTCGTTCAGAGTGGTGCCGCCGGGGGGAATCGAACCCACGACCTCAGCCTTACCAAGGATGCGCTCTACCACTGAGCTACGGCGGCGAAATCTGAGGAAGCGGCCGTATAGCCAAAGCGCTTCGGAGGGGGAAGCCCAAAATGGAGGCTTGCTCAGAATCTTTGGCGCGGCGCATCATCGTTTCATGAGCAAGCCCGAAGCGCCCGAAGAGCACACACCGACGGCCAACCCCGACCGGCCCGTGCACACGCCCGAACAGCGAGCCAAGCTGGACCGGGCGGCGCGGCTGGCCTCGGCGCTCCGCGACAACCTGCGTCGGCGCAAGGCCGCAGCGCGAACGCCGTCGGACGCGGACAAGCGGCGCAACTGAATGTCATCGGGCGCAGCACGGCCGGGCTTTCGCCCTGGGCTCGCGGCTTGCTAGATAGCCGATCCGCCGAGGCCTTTCGCCTTGGCCGCGTTCAGGAACGACATGGACCGCATCGCTATCCAGGGCGGCGCCACGCTTCACGGTGAAATCCCGGTCAGCGGCGCCAAGAACTCCGCCATCAAGCTGATGGCCGCCTCGATCCTGACCGATCAGCCGCTGCGGCTGACCAATATGCCGCGCCTGGCCGACACCCGCTTTCTGGGCCAACTGCTGCGCCAGTTCGGAATCGAAGTGACCGAGACCGATGGTCCCGACGGTCAAGAGACCCTGTTCGACGCGCGCGACATTCGCTCGACCTTCGCCCCTTACGAGCTCGTCCGTCAGATGCGGGCGTCGTTCAACGTGCTGGGCCCGCTGCTGGGCCGCACGGGGCACGCCAAGGTGTCCCTGCCGGGGGGCTGCACCATCGGCGCGCGGCCGGTCGATCTGCACCTGATGGCCCTGTCGGCCATGGGCGCCTCCATCGAACTCGAAGAGGGCTACGTCTCGGCCCAGGCGCCCAAGGGGCTGCGCGGGGCGGAGATCGAGTTTCCCTTCGTGTCGGTGGGCGCGACCGAACACGCCCTGCTGGCCGCCGTCCTGGCGCGCGGCACGACGGTGTTGAAGCGCGCGGCGCGCGAGCCCGAGATCGGCGACCTGGCCCGCTGCCTGATCGCCATGGGCGCCAGGATCGAGGGGCTGGACACCGACCAGCTTGTGATCGAGGGCGTGACTTGGCTGAACGGCGCGGACTGGTCGGTGATTCCCGATCGAATCGAGATGGGCAGCTATGCGGTCGCGGCGGCGATGGCGGGCGGCGAAGTGCGTCTGACCAAGGGGCGCGCCGATCTCATCCAGACCCTGACAGACAAGATGGTCGAGGCCGGCGTGGAGGTGACGCCGACCGACGACGGCGTCATCGTCAAGCGCGATCCCAAGCAACGGCTCAAGGCCGTCGATGTGACGACCGAAATCTATCCCGGCTTCGCCACCGACCTGCAGGCCCAGTTCATGGCCCTGATGACGACCGCCGAGGGCGAGAGCGTCATCAACGAGACCATCTTCGAGAACCGTTTCATGCATGCGCCCGAACTGGCGCGCCTGGGCGCCGACATCAGCGTCCACGCCGGCGAGGCGCGGGTGCAGGGCGTCGAGACGCTGACGGGGGCTCAGGTCATGGCCACCGATCTGCGCGCTTCGGTCTGTCTTGTGATCGCGGGGCTGGTCGCTGAGGGGCAGACCGTGGTGGACCGGGTCTATCATCTGGATCGCGGGTTCGAGCGGTTGGAAGAAAAGCTCGGCGCCTGCGGCGCGCAGGTGACGCGCCTGAAAGGGGAGGGCGATGAGCACTGATCTGGACGCCGCGCCGGTCGAGGCTCAACCCGACAAGACGGCGCAGCCGCTGGAGCGGCTGCGTCTGCTGGCGGAGGACGCAGCCGATCTGCAGATCATCTCGGCTGCGCTTCAGGACGCCATCCTGCGGCCCGTGGACATCAAGTGGGAACGCTCGGCGCGCACCCTGACCCTGGCCCTGTCGCGCTTCTGCTGGGAATGCGGCGGCACGCGGGTCATGGCCGCCATGCAGTTCGGCGATGTGCAGGGCGTGCAGAGCCGCCGGCTGCCGCGCCAGCCGGATGCGGCGCTGGAGTTGCTGGCCATCGATTTCGAGCCGGGCGAGGCGCCGGGCGGGCGGGTCCTGCTGATGTTCGCCGGCGGCGGCGACCTGAAGATCGACGTGGAATGCCTGGACGCCGTCCTGGCCGACCTGTCCGATCCTTGGCCGGCGAAAGTGGAGCCGGCGCACGACGACGAGACGATCGCGCCATGAGCGACCATCGCCTGACCGCCGTCGATCTGGACGCTCAGTCCCTGCCGGCCGCCAACGCCGAGATCGAACACGAGCGGCGGGTGGCCATCTTCGACCTGGTGGAGAAGAACAGCTTCCACCCCGCAGGCGCTGAGCGCGGGCCATATCGCCTGAAGCTGTCGTCACAGGAGAATCGGCTGGCCTTCGATATCGAGGGCCCCGAGTTCGCCAGAACCTATGTGCTGTCGATGTCGCCGCTGAAGGCGGTCATCCGGGATTACCAGCTCATCTGCGACAGCTATTACGAAGCGCTGCGCGGGTCTTCGCCAAGCCAGATCGAGTCGGTCGACATGGGCCGGCGCGGCCTGCACAACGAAGGCGCCGAGGCGCTGACGGCGCGGCTGGACGGCAAGGTCGCCATTGATCACGAGACGGCGCGTCGGCTGTTCACCCTGGTCAGCGCCCTTCATCGCCGCGGCTGATCTCGACTAGCGCCGCATTTTGGGGCATTAGGCGCCCTCCTGAAGGCCCCGCCCACGCCCGGCGCGGGCCAGAATCCGTTTCAACTGGGCGTGAGAGGCCGCATGGCTAAGGAAGAACTTCTCGAGTTCCCGGGCGTCGTCAGCGAACTGCTGCCGAACGCCACGTTCCGCGTGACGCTGGAAAATGACCACGAGATCATCGCTCACACCGCCGGCAAGATGCGCAAGAACCGCATCCGCGTGCTGGCCGGCGATAAGGTTCTGGTCGAGATGACGCCCTACGACCTGACCAAGGGCCGCATCACCTATCGCTTCAAGTAAGGACGGGCTCGCCGTGAGCCGTCCTGAACTGGTGCTGGCCTCGGCCAGCCCGCGCCGCATCGAATTGCTGGCGCAACTGGGCGTGACGCCCGATCGCATCGATCCCGCCGACATCGACGAGACGCCGCTGAAAGGCGAGACGCCGCCCCGTCTGGCCGAACGCCTGGCGCGCTCCAAGGCCGAGGTGGTGGCCGAGAGGGCGCCTGAAGCCTTCGTGCTGGCGGCGGACACCGTGGTGGCCGTCGGCCGCCGCTTTCTGGAAAAAGCCGCCGACGAAGCGGAGGCCGCGCGCTTCCTGCGCCTGCTGTCGGGCCGTAATCACCGTGTCTTCACCGGCGTCGCGCTGGCGCGGGGCGAAACGATCACGACCCGGGTGGTCGAGACGCGCGTGTCCTTCAAGACATTGTCCGAAGCCGAGATCGTCGCCTATGTCGCCACCGGCGACTGGCGCGGAAAGGCGGGAGCTTATGGCATCCAGGGTCCGGCCGGCGCCTTCGTGCGCCGCATCGTCGGCAGCCATCCCGCGGTGATGGGCCTGCCGTTGTACGAGACCGCCAACCTTCTGACCGGGGCCGGCTGGCGCGCGCCGTGAGCGGGTTCGAGGTCTTCCTGGACGACACGCCGGGAGAGACGCGGGGCGTCGTCATGCGCGACGGCCTGGCGCACCACCTCATTATTCATAGAGACGACGACGAGCCCAGGCATCGCCTGGGCGCCCGCGTGATCGGCCGCGTCGCGCGGGTGGAGGCGGCCTTCGGCGCCGCCTTCGTCGACCTGGGCTGCGGCGAGCCCTACGGCTTTCTGCCGCTTGGCGGCGGCGCGTCCGTGCGCGAGGGCGATCGGCTGGAAGTCGAGATCACGGCCGAGCCGCGCGACAACAAGGGGCCGGCTCTTCGGCGTCTCGGCCCGGGGCAGGGCGAGCCTCGGCTTGCGTTCGAAGGGCCTGGCGTCGCCGCGATCCTTGCCGAACTGGCGCCCCAGGTTCAGCCTGTTCAAGGCGCTCTGGCCATCGAAGCGGTCTGGGCAGCCGAGGACGAGGCGCTCGAGGTCCGGCATCTGTTCAAGAGCGTCGGCGTCGATCTGGCGCTTCAGCGCACCCGCGCCCTTGTGGCGGTCGACATCGACCATGCAGGCCAGGCGGGACGCGACCCCAAACAGGCCCGCGCTCGCGCCAATCGCGAAGGGCTGCGCCAGGCCGCGCGGCTGATTCAGCTGAAGAGCTGGGGCGGTCTCGTGGCTGTCGATCTGGTCGGGACGCGGTTGAACCCCGAAAAGGCCTTGGAGGAAATCCGCGCCGCATTCGATCAGCCGCATGCGGCCTATGGTCCCGTCAGCCGGTTCGGCCTGGCCCAACTGAGCCTGCCCTGGCGCCGCCAGCCGGTTGAATCACGCGTGAAGGGCGGCGAGGCGGCGCGCGTCGCACGGGCGTTGCGCCACACGATGCTGACCCGAACCCAGGCTCCGCGCCTCGTGGCGCGATGTGGGCCGGACGTGTCCGAAGCCGTCGCGCCTCTGGTCGCCCGGCTGGGGCCCCGCGCCGGACTGATCGTCGAGCCGACGTGGGGCGCGGGGCGATACGAAATCAAGGAAGTCTGAGCCATGGTCCAAGCGACGGGGCTTTGCCCGATCTGCCGCAAGAACCCGACCGCCGAGGTCTACAAGCCGTTCTGTTCAAAACGCTGCGCTGACCTGGATTTACAGCGTTGGCTGACGGGCGGCTATGTCCTGCCCGGCGGCCCGGACGACGTGCCGCGCGACAATGACGAAGAAGGCTGATCGAGGCGCTGGACAGCCCCGAAAGCCTCGCCTATAGACGCCGCTCTCGCGCGTCTGCGCCGGGCCTGAGTAGCTCAGTTGGTAGAGCAGCGGATTGAAAATCCGCGTGTCGGTGGTTCGAATCCGCCCTCAGGCACCACCTCTTTTCCTTGCAGAATAAAAATCGTCGCGGCCACAGCGCCTCGCTGCGACCGCGTGCAAGGACGATCATGAAAATGTCTTGTTCTCTGGTCATTTGTTGCGCGTGACGCGACGGTAATCCTTGGGGCGAAAAGCGGCCTTGCGCTCTTGACGCTCTGGTAAGGGTTCGCCAAAGGAGCTTGACCGCTTTCCTCAATAGGGAGGTCGCATGTCCTCGACGGTCTTTCGAGACCGCCACGGGCGTCCGGAGCGACGGACTTCTTCTTGGAGTTCGTTGTGAAGGGGAGTGTCGGACGCGCAGGCCAATCTGGCCGAGGCGGCGGCGAAATTTCATTGAGAGGCGGCCGAACAACGGTCCGCTTCTTGGGTTTCATGAGTCAGACCAAAAAGCAGGAACTGGCGAGCAATGCTGATTAGCAAGAAGACGAACATCCTCCTGGCCATGGCCGGCGCCGCCGTGCTGATGGCTGGCGCGCCAGCCCTGGCCCAGGACGCCGCGGCTCCGGCCACCGCTCCGGCCGCCACGGCCACGGCTCCGGCCGCGACCACCCCGGCTCCGGCCGCGGACGCCGCCACCCCCGTTGAAGACCCCGCTTCGCTGAGTGAATCCGTCGGCGGCGGCCACGGCAGCCTCACCCCCATCACCATGTTCATGATCGCTCACCCGGTCGTGAAGGTGGTCATGATCGGCCTGGTCCTGGCCTCGGTCTTCTCGTGGACCATCCTGCTGATCAAGCTGCTTGAGTTCGGCGCCCTCAACAAGAAGACGGATCGCTTCCTGGAATCCTTCCGCGGCGCTCGCACCGTGGCCGACATGCGCCGAGTGGCCACGTCGGAAGAGTTCGACGGCAACCCGCTGGCCGACATGGCCGCTGCCGCCACCGAGGAAATCGAGCTTTCACGTCAGGCCGGCCTCGCCGTGACGGGCGATCACCGCGATACCTCGCTGCTGCGCATGCAGACTGCCGTTTCGGCCGTGCAGTCGTCGGTCGCCAGCCGCCTGTCGGGCGGTCAGCAGTTCCTGGCCTCGGTCGGTTCGGGCGCGCCGTTCATCGGTCTGTTCGGCACCGTCTACGGCATCATGAACTCCTTCATCGGCATCGCCGAGTCGAACACGACCAACCTGGCCGTCGTCGCCCCCGGCATCGCCGAGGCTCTGCTGGCCACCGGCATCGGTCTGTTCGCGGCCATTCCGGCGGTTATGTTCTACAACTACTTCAACACCCGGATCGCGGCTTACGGTGTGCGTGCGGACGGCTTCGGCGCCGAACTGATCAACGGCATCTCGCGTCAACTCGACAAGGGAGCGTAAGCTAGATGGGCGCCAAACTCTCCGGTTCGGGGGGTGGCAAGTACGCCATCGAGCAGAACAGCGAGATCAACGTCACGCCGTTCGTGGACGTGATGCTCGTCCTGCTCATCATCTTCATGGTGGCGGCTCCGCTCGCCACCGTGTCGGTGCCCATCGAACTCCCGCGTGCAGTCGCACCGCCGGCGCAGAATCCGCCCACGCCGGTCTTCATCTCGATCCAGAATGATGGCGACGTTTACGTCGGCGACTTCCGGAGCAGTGTGGGGACCCTGGGTCAGGATCTGACCGACCAGATCGGTCGGCGCAGCCCGGCGGACGAACGCATATTCATCCGCGCTGACCGCACAACGCGTTACGGTGACTTCATGCAGGTCATGAACGCGTTGCAGGACAACGGTTTCTATTCCGTCGCCCTGGTCGGCGAAGACCAGTCTTCGTAAGGGGCAAAGGCATAAAGCATGACAGCTGAAACCCACGCCCACCGCGATCCGATTCTGGATCCGCCCAAGAAGAAGAAAAAGCTTTCGACGGGCGCCATTGTCGGCATCGCTGTCTCGGCGGCGGTTCACATCGCGGCTGGGGTCTGGCTCTACAAGTCCAAGTTCGAGTTGCAGCCGTTCGAGTATACGGATGAAGCGGTGGACGTGGAGTTGATCGAGCCGGTTCCCCCGCCGCCTCCGCCTCCGCCTCCGCCTCCGCCTCCGACGGATCAGCCGCCGCCGCCCAAGCTTCAGGTGCGTCAGCCGGTTGTTCAGACGACGGCGCCGCCCCCCCCGGTGACGCTGCCGATCGAGCCGACGAAGAAGGAAGACCGCGTCGAATATTCGGGTCCGCCCGTCATCGTCCCCGGTCCGCCGCCTCCGCCGGCTCCGCCTGCACCGCCGCGTCCGTCGACGATCACGAACGTCCAGTGGTCGCGGGCTCCGCGTCCGACCGAGCGTGACTTCCCGACGCGCGCTCTCGAAAGAGGCGTCAGCGGCTCGGCCACCGTGGAATGCACCGCGCGTTCCAACGGCGCTCCGGCCAACTGCCGGGTCGTGTCGGAAGAGCCGTCCGGTCAAGGTTTCGGCGCAGCGGCGGTTCGCGTCGTCTCCCGCGGCCAGCTTTCGCCGCGCACGGTCGACGGCGCTGCCCAGGACGCGACCTTCCGGGTCCGGGTGCCGTTCAACCTCGGCGACTGATCCGGTCCGAATGCAAAAGACTAAGGCGCCCCGGGCTCTGGCCCGGGGCGTTTTCTTTTGGACGCCGCAGGGGAGCCTTGGCCGTTCGAGCGCGTTCTGGCGGACGCGTATGTCTTGAAGGAACCCCCCATGTCTCTCGTCGCCCGATCCCGCCTCGTAGCCGTCGCCGCTGTGGCGGGCGCGCTGGGCCTCAGCGCTTGCGCCTATAATGAGACCCTTGGCCGCAACCAGTTTCTGATCGCCGATGAGTCGAGCCTGGCGGGGCAGGCGGATGCCGCCTGGCAGGAGGCCTTGCGGACACAGAACGTGGTGTCCACTCCAGCGCTCAATGACCGGGTGCGACGCGTCGGCGGGCGGGTCGTCCAGGCGGCCAATCTCGGTAATCGTTCGTGGGACTACGCCGTCTTCGAAAGCGCCAGCCCCAACGCCTTCGTGCTCCCCAACGCCAAGATCGGCGTGACCACCGGCCTGCTGAACCTGGTGCGCAACGACGACCAGCTCGCCGCTGTGCTGGGCCACGAGGTTGGTCACGTGGTGGCGCGCCACGCCGTCGAGCGGTATTCCAGCACCGCGCTCAGCAGTCTGGGCGTCCAGGCGCTGCAAGGCGTCGCCGGCAGCCGGGGCGAAGCCGCGGGTTCGATCGGCGGCCTGTTCGCGCAGTATGGCCTTCTGCTGCCCCACTCGCGCCGCGACGAACTTGAGGCCGACCGCCTGGGCGTGGACTACATGGCCGCCGCCGGCTTCCGCCCGTCGGAGTCCGTCGCGCTGTGGCGGATCATGGCCGAACAGCGCCAGACCGCGACCCCGCAGTTCGCCTCCACCCACCCGTCGGATCAGACGCGCATCGCAGCGCTGGAGCAGTACATCGCCAGCCGCGGCTGGAACTGACGAAATCGTCGTGTCCACCGCTGCGCCCGCTTGATCGCGGCGGTGGGGAAAGCTAGAGAAGCCGCCTTGCGCGGGTTCGCCCGCCTGTGCCGCCTTAGCTCAGTTGGTTAGAGCGCCGGTTTGTGGAACCGGAGGTCCTCAGTTCAAGCCTGAGAGGCGGTACCATTTTCCCTCATGAGGACGGCATGACCGATCCGCGCTGGGACCCCCGACAGTACGAGCGCTTCGAGGCGGCGCGAGATCGCGCGGCGCTCGATCTCATGCTGCGGCTGCCGCCCGATCTCGCGCCGCGCGAAATCTGGGATTTGGGTTGCGGGCTGGGCCAGCACGCCTCGATCCTGCGGCGCCGTCATCCTTTGGCCAGGGTTCATGGCCTGGACGCCAGCGCAGAGATGCTGGCCCGGGCGCGCCAAGCCGATTCGTTCGTGGACTGGCGGCAGGGCGACATCGCCGCCTGGGCGCCCCAGACGCCGCCGGACCTGATTCTGGCCAACGCCTCGCTGCAGTGGCTGCCCGACCACGAGACGATTCTGCCGCGCTTGGCCGAAACACTGGCGCCCGGCGGCGTTCTGGCTGTGCAGATGCCGATGGCTTTCGAAACGCGCCAGCATGCCATCCTTCGCGCAGTCGCCGCCGAAGGACCGTGGGCCCCCGCGATCGCGGGGGCGCGGCCCCTGGAGCCCTTGCTGCCGATGGAGCGGATGTACGCTCTGCTCACCCCCGGCTGCGACGACATCGACCTGTGGAGCACGAGCTATCTGCACGTCCTTTCGGGAGATGACCCCGTCCTGGAATGGATGAAGGGCACGGCGTTGAGGCCCTATCTCACGATCCTTGAGGGGACGGCGTGGATCGAGCCTTTTCTCTCGGCGCTTTCCGCGCGTCTCTCCGAGGCCTTTCCGCAGCGGCCCGACGGGACGACGCTTCTGCCGTTTCCGCGTCTGTTCCTGATCGGCCGGCGACGTCGGCGGTGAGGAGATCGGTTGGGCGGCGCAGTTGCTCGACCGGACGGTCCATCTGCTCCAAAGCCTGACGCATGGCGGCGTAACCGGCGGTGACGGGGATGTCGTAGGCTTTCCAGTCACGGATATCCATGCCCTCGGGCGTGGGCGTCACCAGCAGGTCGGCGTCCTCGCGTGAGCTCTGCATGTCGGCGTCTGTCGTGATGGTCGCGGCACGCATCAGGATGGAGACGATCGGCGGGCCCCGCTTCCAGGCGCCAGAAGCGATCCAGCGCCACCAGGACGGCGGGTTCTCAAGCGTGTGAGCGTCCACCCCCCGCGCCTGGCTCATGTCCACGCCCACGATCGGGCCGGCGTTCAGCTGGCGCATCACGTCCGTGGGGAAGTTCTTCAGCACGGCCCCATCGACGAGAACCTGGCCGTTGCGAACCACCGGGGGCATGACCCCGGGAATGGCTATGGAGGCGCGCATGGCCGTTCGCAGGAGCCCCTTGCGATGGACCTCGATCCGGCCGGTTGTCAGGTTCGAGGACACGGCGAAGAAGGGCAGGGGCATGTCGGCGATGTCGATGTCGCCATACGCCTCGCGCAGCAGTCTCGCGACCTTGCCGGCGCGGGTCATGGCGACGATCGGAAAGGCGAGGTCGGACAACGGGTCCGACTTGACGAAGGCGGCCTTGATGCGGGCTTCCAGCTCCACGTCGGACCAGCCCAGGGCCGGACCGGCGGCGATGACGGCGCCCATGGAGGATCCGCCCAGGAAGTCGAGGGGCGTCCTGGCCTCACGCAGGGCCCGGATCGCGCCGATGTGGGCATAGGCCCGCGCCCCGCCGCCCGACAGCACCAGGCCGACGGCAGAGCCCGTGATGACGCGCGCCATGCGTTCGGCGTCTGCGGCCGCGCCTTCCGTCGCATGGAACCAGCGGCCGGGATTGAGAGCGTCGATCCAAACGCGCGTATTGGCCGGGCGCGTCATTCGGGGATCGCGCAGCAAAATCAGGTCGGTGCGCTGGTTGGACAGGGCGGGCGTGGAGCCGTGGGGCAGGCGGGCCGGCGGCGCCAGCAGGGCGTTGCCGACGACGAACAGCCTGTCGACCTGGCGCGCGCACAGGGCCGCCCAGGCCGGCTCGTCGGCTTCGGCGACATAGAGCACATAGTCGTGCGCGTCCTCGACCCGCGAGAACCAGTCGGCGACGGACGACAATGCGGAGTGATCAATGACCTGGCAGCTGTGGCCCTGGGCCTTGATGGCCGCCGCGATGCGTTCGACGAAGGCCCGGATCGGGCGCGGGCGCGCCGAAATGAAACCGAAGACGCTGGGCTCGCCGCCGGCGCTGGACTTGTCGCGCGCCCGGCGGATCATCAGGCGCGCAAGTTCGACCATCACCTCTGGAGCCGAGCGCGCGGCTTCAAAGAAGGCCTCGCGCGGCAGGGCGACGATCTCGCTGTCGCGCAGGGCGGCGACCGTGGCTGTGTGGGGCGTCCCGGCCAGCAGCGCCATCTCGCCCGTCGGTTCGCCGGGCCGGATGACGCCGATCAGACGCAGATCCGCCTCGCCCTCGGGTCGAAAGACGCCCAGACGGCCCGAACGCAGGATGTAGAGGGTGTCGGCCTCGGCCCCCGCCGGAAACAGGACCTCGCCGCCGGTCAGGGCGAACCAGCTCGCTCGATCGGCCAGGGGACCTTCGAACAGTCGCGCCAGCGCGGCGTCCAGGGTGTCGGTGCGTTGGGGCGACATCACCGCCCCACTATCGCCGATTCGCTCTTAATCGGGGCGGCGCTGACCGGGCACGTCTTCGTCCGTGCGCGGCAGCTGTCCGCGACCGACGTTGCCGAGCAGCTGCTCCAACACGGTCAGCTGGCGGCCGCGGGTCGGCGTCTCGCGCCCGTTCATGGCGATCTGACGGCCGTCATCCAGACCCAGGGTCCGGACAGCGGCGACCTGGCCGCTGGTCTCGTCGAAGGTGATTTCCGTGACGCTGCGCTGGGTCACCTGCGGCCGGTTGTAGGTGTATTTTTCGGTGACCTGGCCGATGTAGTACCAGACGCTGTCCGCCTCGAAGGTCGATGTGGTCGAGGGCGAGCCCAGCTTGGCCAGCACCGTTTCCTTGGTGTCGGTGCCGACAGCCACCTCTTCCGGCTTGGCGTCGATGGCCTGGAAGCCGTTCACCCCGATGATGGGAGCGCAGGCCGACAGCGCGGCGGCGGCCGAGACGGCGGCGACAAGGGGAAGAAAACGAGCCATGGGCGAGCGCCTGCGCTGGAACAAGGTCTTTGACCTAGCTGGACGAGCGTCCTAGTTCAACGTCGCGGCGGAAAAGGGGCCGCCTTTCATGCTCAAACGACTGTTCCGCTCGCGCGACCGCACCCGGCCTAACGCCCTCTACGCCGCTGCTGCGGCTCAGGCGCGAACGCCGGCCTTCTACACCGACCTGGGCGTCGATGATCGGATCGATGCGCGGTTCGAGCTCTACACCCTGCATGTGCTTCTCCTGATCCTGCGGCTGCGGGACGAGGAGGGGGCGCGTGCGGCCGAGGGCGCGGAGACGGCTCAGGATCTGTTCGACGTCTATGTTTCGGCCCTGGACCACACCCTGCGTGAACTGGGCGTCGGCGACGTCGTCGTCGGCAAGAAGATGCGCAAGCTGGGCGAGTCGCTCTACGGCCGCATGACCGCCTATGAGACGCCGCTGCGCGCCGGCGATGCGGCCGGCCTCGAGCAGGCGATCACCCGCAACGTCTATGAAGCGGAGACGGCGTCCGGAGCCGCGGCCGTGGCGCGTTACGCCCTGGCCAGCCGTGCGGCGCTGGGCGGCCAGACCCTGCCGGAAGTCTTCAAGGCGCCCGCCTGGGCGATGGTGTCCCAATGACCGCGCCTCTGGCCTACAGCGACCCCGTGCGTATGAACCAGGTCGGGGCGGGGCTGGCCCGTCGGCTGGAGCCCGATGCGCAGACGCGCCTGCGCATCGCCCGCGCGCTCGACATGGCGTCCCTGGACGCCTTCACAGTGGACATGGAACTGAAGCCAGTCGGCCAGGGCTGGCGGCTGACCGGACATATCGAGGCGGCCGGAGCTCAGACCTGCGGCATTACGCTGGAGCCGCTGCCTATCACCATCGCCGACGACTTCTCCATCGCGCTGATGGAAGGGGTCCCTGACGAGGAGGGCGAGATCGACGTGGATCTGAACGACGATTCGCCCGACCTGATCGAGGAAGGACGGATCGACCTGGGCCAATATGCCGTCGAACAGCTGGCGCTGCGCCTGGATCCCTTCCCCCGCAAGCCGGGCGCGGAGTTCGTCCAGCCGCCCGAACCGGTCGAAATTTCGCCTTTCGCCGCCCTCAAGGCGTTGAAGCCGCGCGGAGACGCCGACGAAGGTTGACCTAGCGTCGGCCCGGTTGCATCCCCGCCCTGCGGCGTTATCGTCGCACCCTGACTGGAAGCGCCGTACCTGACGACGCGCTGGAGCCCTATTGGCCTTGCATCCCGACACCACGATCTCGCTCGACGCCATGGGCGGCGACCACGGCCCGCCCGTCGTTCTGGGCGGCGTGCGCGACTATCTGCGCCAGAACGACTGCACCGGCCTGTCCTTCCTGGTTCACGGCGACGAGGTCGCGATCCGCGCCGAAATCGTGAGGCTGAGACTGGACGACGCGCCGATTCGGATCCGGCACGCGGAAAAGGTCATCGCCAGCGATGAAAAGCCCGCCCAGGCCATGCGGCGCGGCAAGGGCTCCAGCCTGTGGAACGCCGTCGAGGCGGTCAAGACCGGCGAGGCGTCGGCGGCCGTATCGGCCGGGAACACCGGCGCGCTGATGGCGATCTCCAAGCTGCTCCTGCGCATGTCGGCGCCCGGCCTGGAACGTCCGGCGATCGTGGCGTCCTGGCCCACTTTGAAGGGCCATACGGCGGTGCTGGACGTCGGCGCCAACATCGGCAGCGACGCCGAGCAGCTCATCGAGTTCGCCATCATGGGCGAAGCCTTCCAGTCCGCCGTGCACGGCGTGGCGCGCCCCACCGTGGGCCTGCTGAACATCGGCTCGGAAGACATCAAGGGCCACGACGAGGTGCGCGAGGCGCACGGCATCCTGCGCAGCGGCGCCTTCGAACTGGACTATCACGGCTTCGTCGAGGGCGACGACATCGCCAAGGGCACGGTGGACGTCGTCGTCACCGACGGCTTCACCGGCAATGTGGCGCTCAAGACCGCCGAGGGCACGGCGCGCTTTATATCCACCCTGCTGAAGGAAGCACTGGGATCGGGCCTGCAGTCCAAGCTGGGCGCTCTGATCGCCCTGCCGGCCCTGCGCCAGATAAGCCGCCGCATCGATCCTAACGCCATAAACGGGGGGCCCCTGCTGGGGCTTAACGGCATCGTCGTGAAAAGCCACGGCGGCGCCACGCCCCAAGGCTTCGCCTCGGCGATCCGCGTGGCGGTCAACCTGGCGCGCAGCGACTACACCGCCAAGGTGGCGGCCAACCTGAAACGGCTCGACGCCGTCTTCGACCATTCCAAGCCCGAACCCGTCGGGGAGACTTCTCAGTGAGCGTACCCGCCCGCGTCATCCGCAGCGCCGTCACCGGCGTCGGCGCCTATCTGCCCGAACAGGTCGTGACCAACGCCGACCTCGCCAAGATCGTCGACACCACGGACGAGTGGATCGTCGAACGCACCGGCATCCGTCAGCGCCACAAGGCGCGCGACGATGAGCCCACCAGCGATCTGGCCGTCGCGGCCGCCCGCCGCGCCCTGCTGCAGGCCGGGCGCGAGGCGTCGGAGGTCGATCTGATCGTGGTGGCCACCACTACGCCGGACATGACCTTTCCCGCCACCGCTTCGATCGTCCAACGCAAGCTGGGGGCCGGCGTCGGCATCGCCTTCGATGTCCAGGCCGTCTGCTCGGGCTTCGTCTATGCGCTGAGCGTCGCCGACGGATTCGTGGCGCGGGGTTTGTCCAAATGCGCCCTGGTCATCGGCGCCGAGGAGATGACCCGGCTGATGGACTGGACCGACCGGACCACCTGCGTCCTGTTCGGCGACGGCGCCGGCGCCTTTGTCGTCGAGCCGCGCGAAGGGCAGGGGACCAAGGCCGACCAGGGACTGCTGGGCTTCGCCCTGCGCTGTGACGGGGCCAAGACCGACCTGCTTTATGTCGATGGCGGTCCCGCCACGACCGGCACGGTCGGCCACCTGCGCATGGCCGGCAACCAGGTTTTCCGCCACGCCGTGGTCAACATCGCCGAGGCCATCACGGCCGCGGCCCAGGCATCGGGGATCGAAATCGCCGATGTCGACTGGTTTGTGCCTCATCAGGCCAATCAGCGCATCATCAAGGGCGTAGGCGACCGTCTGGGGCTGGACGAGAACAAGGTGATCTCCACCGTCGCCACCCACGCCAACACCTCGGCCGCCTCCATCCCTCTGGCGATGGACGCCGCCATGCAGGACGGACGGATCAAGAAGGGCGATCTGGTGCTGCTGGAAGCCATGGGCGGCGGGCTCACCTGGGGCGCCTGCGCCCTGCGGCTTTAGAGCTGGTTTCGGGCTTAAACCCATTTCACCCCTTTGATTCCCGCTGACTTTGCGTCTTTATGGGCGCCCGACAGGGATAGGGGGCGACGCCATGGCCGGACAACAGACCGTGACACGGGCCGATCTTTGCGAGGCGGTTCACGAGGACGTGGGCCTGTCACGCCAGGAATGCTCGTCGATGGTCGAGCGCACGCTCGAACTGATCGTCGAATCGCTTGAGCGCGGCGAGACGGTCAAGCTTTCGGGCTTCGGCGTCTTCCAGGTCCGGGACAAGCGCGCCCGCATGGGCCGCAATCCCAAAACCGGCGAGCCTGCCGCCATCCACCCGCGCCGGGTCATCAGTTTCCGCGCGTCGCAAATCATGAAGAGCCGGGTGCACGATGCGCCCGCCGCCGACTGATTCATGGCCGGCAAGGGCCCCAACGCCTTTCGCACCATCTCCGAGGCCGCCGACCAGGTTGGCGTTCCCCAGCACGTCTTGCGTTTCTGGGAGACGAAGTTCTCCTTCATCGCCCCGGTGAAGCGCGCCGGCGGCCGGCGCTTCTACCGTCCCCAGGACGTGGAGACGCTGAAGGCCGTCAAACGCCTGCTGCACGACGAAGGCTTCACCATCAAGGGCGTGCAGAAGCTGCACAAGGACGGCGGCTTGGGCCGTTTGCTGGGCGAGCCGTTCGTATCATCGCCGCTGGATGGGGAAGCGGCCGCCGCGGTTCCGCCTGGTCCCGCGCGTGATCTCGGGCGGCTGCGCCGCGTCCTGGCCGAGATCGAGACCGCTCATGCCCGCCTGGAATCGGCCCTCGGTCGATAAGGCGCCGATCCAGCGTTTTTGGGTTTGCGGCGACCGAACGGCCCGGCTATACGACCGCCTCTCGGAGCGTGGCGCAGCCTGGTAGCGCACTTGACTGGGGGTCAAGGGGTCGCAGGTTCGAATCCTGTCGCTCCGACCAGCTAACCGACTTTAGTTGGTCGAATGGACGCGGTGCGGTGAGCGATCATCGCCCGCGTCCAACTCCGAAACAGAGCTGCGTCGATTGCCGTGCTCTAGGCCCTGCGAGCGATCAGAACGTCCTGGCGATGGCGGATCTCGGCCTTGGGCACGGTCCTCGACCAGGCGCCGGGTTTGAAGACCGTGTCGATGAAGCCTGCATCGCGGAGCATGATCAAGGCATCCCCCAGATCATAGGCGACGGCGTCTTCTGGAGCCCTCGGCACCTCAATCCGTGTCCCGTCGTCACGCAAATGGGCGAAGCTGAAGTCCGAGGTTCCGGTCTGACACGACGCCAAGGCCGAATCGGTCATGAGAAACCAGGTCGTGAATAGCGTTGCGCCCGGCCTCAATGCGCGGGCGGCCTGCGACAGGTAGTGCGAGACGTCCTGCCGGAACATGTGGGTGAACACGCTGGTGGCGAAGGCAAAGTCCACGCTGCCGGGCTCTACCGGAAACTCGGCCTCGCTGACCTTCAACGTTCCGTTCGGATTGTAGAGGGCGCTATGCAGGTCGAAATGGCGGAACTGGAACGACGGGTGGCGCGAAGTTATTCGAGCGGCTGCGAAGTCCACATCGGCCTTGATGATGTCGAAGCCCGTAAGCGGCGTGCTCCAGGCCAGGCGCTCGCCGATCGCCATGGCCATCCGCCCCGGCCCGCAGCCGATATCCAGAATAGTGTCGCCGGCGCTCAGGCCGCCCCACAACTGCATCGTCTCGGCCCAACGCGCCCCAATGGCCGCGAACTTGTCGCCGCCGTGGCCGATCGATCGTTCAGCGGGGATCGCAAGGTCCGCCATAAGGTGTGCCCCATCGAAGATGTGCCTACACACTCGCCCCAAACGCCCTGCATGCCAAGCGCAGAAATCCGGCTAGGCCGACTGCTAAGTGTTTGAAAACACATAAGCGAAGGGCGGATGCGATGGCCGGGTTTGAAAGCCCGCACAAAGACCAGGGGGCGAGGGGGCCCCGTTAAGCCGCCCCCGGTCTTGTTTCGGCGGTCACGGGGCAGACGCCGATGTCGCCCGACGGCCTTACGGCCGGGTTTGGCCGTCTCCGCGAACCACGTATTTGAAGGTGGTCAGCTGTTCAGCACCCACCGGGCCGCGGGCGTGCATCTTGCCGGTGGCGATGCCGATCTCGGCGCCCATGCCGAACTCTCCGCCGTCCGAGAACTGGGTGGAGGCGTTGTGCATCACCACGGCGCTGTCGATCTCGCGCAGGAATCGTTCCGCAGCCTGGCTGTCACGTGTCAGTATCGCGTCCGTATGGCCCGACGAATGTTCGCTGACGAAGGCGATGGCGGCGTCGAGGTCGTCCACGATCTTCACTGACATGACGGCGTCCAGATACTCGCGGTCCCAGTCGCTGTCGTCCGCCGCGACCAACCGATCGTCCAGCGAGCAAGCTTCGGCGTCGCCGCGCAGTTCGCAGTCAGGCAGGGCGTCGGCAAGGGCCGCGATGGCCGGGGCGGCGACGGCGCGGTCGATGACCACGCTCTCGGTCGCGCCGCAAATCCCGGTGCGGCGCAGCTTGGCGTTGCGGATCACCGCCGTGGCCTGATCGATGTCGGCCTCGGCATGGATATAGCTGTGACAGTTGCCGTCCAGATGCAGCAGGGTGGGCACGCGCGCCTCGCGCTGCACCAGTTCGACCAGGCCGCGGCCGCCGCGCGGGATCGCCAGATCGACGTAGTCCACGGCCTGCAGCAGGGCGCTGACGGCCGACCGATCGGGCGTCGCGACGATCTGGATGCAGGTTTCGGGCAGTCCCGCTTCGGCCAAGCCGGCCTGCATGCACCGCACGATCGCCTCGGACGACCAGCGGCTGTCCGAGCCGCCGCGCAGGATGATGGCGTTGCCGGACTTAAGGCACAGGGCGCTGGCGTCGGCGCCGACATTCGGCCGCGCTTCGTAGATCATGGCGATCACCCCGATCGGACTGGGCACGCGGCGGATGTCCAGACCATTCGGTCGTTCGATATGCGCCAGCTCCCGATCCAGCGGGTCCGGCAGATCCGCAATCGCTTCCAGTCCCGCCGCTATGCCCTCGATCCGGCCAGCGTCCAGGGTCAGCCTGTCGATGAAGGCCGCCGGCTTCGCACCTTTGGCGGCGTCGACGTCCAGAGCGTTGGCGGCCAGGATGTCGGCCGCGTTACGGCGCAGCTGTTTCGCGGCCGCGCGGATGGCGGCGTCGCGCCTTTCATTGCTGGTGCGGGCCAGCGTGCGTGCGGCGAGACGCGCGGCGCGCCCCAGAGCGCCGACTTGGGCGGCAGGTGTGACGTGGGCGGGGTCAGAGGCGGAGGGTGTCGTCAATTGTCTTCCTTGCAAGGTTGATAGGGGGGCGGGGGAGGAATTCTCAGCGCAACGCCACAGCCCGCGCATAGGCGGCCTGCAGGGTCGAGACCATTCGGCGGTCCATCTCGGCGTCGCCGTTGAAGGCATGCAGACCGGCAGCGGTTGTGCCGCCCGGACTGGTGACGCTGTCACGAAGCGCGGGCAGCGAATCCGCCGACTTCCGTGCCAGCGCGATCGTTCCCGCAAGGGTGTCCATCACAAGCTGAAAGGCGTCGGCGTCGCTGAAACCCAAGTCGGACGCTGCGGCGACATAGGCACGAGCGAACTCCAGCACATAGCCCGGGCCCGACCCCGAGACCGCGGTCAGGCGATCCAACTGGTCCTCCGTGTCGACCCAAAGGGTCGAGCCCGTCATGGCCATCAACTCGTCCAGCGCGGCTCTTTGCGACGATGTCGTCGCGTCGTCGGCGCACAGGCCGACCACGCCTGCGCCCACCGACGTCGGCAAATTCGGCATCACACGCACGACGGGCGCCCCGCTGAGAGCTCTGAGGCGAGACAGGGAGGCTCCGGCGGCAATCGAGGCGACGAACCCGTCGTCTGTCAGGCGATCTGCGTAAAGGGGCAGGACATCGTCCAGATGTTGGGGCTTCACAGCCGCCACGACGAGGTCAAAGCGCACGTCTCCATCAGGCGGCGAGTTGAGAAACACCGCTGCGCCCGCAGCGCCGGCTCGGCTCGCCTCAGGGCGGATCGCGGGATCGACGACGGTGAACTGATGAGCGGGCGGGCTCGCCTGGACCCATCTGTCCAAAAGAGCTGCACCCATTTTTCCGTAACCGACCAAAGCAATCCGCAAATCATCGTCTCCAAGTTCTGTTTTGTTTCCGGCGCCAAATCTATCAAGTCAGTTCATTCGCAGCATTGCAAAGAATAGAACAAATAAACTAGCGAACCCGAGGCGTGAGGCGGAAAATTTGATCCCGCGCCGTTTTTGTGTAAGATGCGACCTTAGATCGAGTTGCTCTTTGTGTCAAAAGTGCTTGCTTTGAATGCAGAGGGCGACCGGAAGAAAATCTGTCATCAGCAGCGAATGGAGTGTTTTTTGGCTGGAAAGAAGCGAGTGGTCGTCAAGGTGGGTTCCAGCCTGCTTACGGATCAGGCCCGTCTCACGCCTCGTTGGGGTTTCATGCAACGCGTGATGGAGGACATCGGCGCGCTGCGTGACGAAGGCTATGAGGTGATCCTGTGCTCTTCAGGCGCCGTGGCGCTGGGCATGAAGACACTCGGCGTGACGCCCGAGACGGCCGGCCTTCGCGACAAGCAGGCGGCGGCCGCATGCGGCATGCCGCTGCTGCTGGACGCCTATAAGCACATCGGGCACCAGCACGATCTGCGCATAGCTCAGATCCTTGTGACGCTCGGCGACTTCGAGAATCACCGGCGCTATCTCAACACCAAGAACACGCTCGAGCGCCTGATGGCCGCCAGCGTGCTGCCGATCATCAACGAGAACGACACCATAACCACCGAGGAGATCCGGGTCGGCGACAACGATCGTCTCGCCGCCAAGGTGGCCCAGATGATCCAGGCCCAGCATCTCGTCATCCTCACCAGCGTCGACGGGTTGTATGACCGCCCGCCGGCAGAGCCGGGAGCGCGCCTGGTGGAGACTGTGCACGACGTCAGCGAGTATCTGGACGTGACGACGACGGTCGGCGCGCTCGGCACCGGGGGCATGCTGACCAAGCTGCAAGCCGCCAACATGGCGCAGAACGCGGGGTGTCACACCCTCATCGCCAATGGCGAGCGCGAGCGGCCTATCTCTTCCGTGCTGAAGGGTGAACGGCCCTGCACCACGTGCGTGGCCCATGCCGAGCCCCTGACCAGCTGGGCCGCCTGGCTGACCAGCCGTCTTCAGCGAGCCGGCAGCGTCGTCATATCCGCCGAGGCCGCCGAGGCTGTCGCGCGGGGCGACCGCGGCGTCAGCCGCTCAGATGTGATCTCGCTGACTGGCCAGTTCTCCAAGGGTGACGTCATCCATCTGTATGACGAGGCTGGCGTAGAGCGCGCGCGCGGCATGACGGACTTTTCGTCCGAACAGGCTGAAACGCTGGTCCGCAACCCTGATCTCTCGGTCAAGGCGCTGTTCGGTTATCAGTCGCGCGGTGTTCTGGTGGAGGCCACAAACCTCATCGTGCTCGATGATCGTCAAATTCAGTGGCAGGTCGAGCCCGAGACAGAGCCCGAGCCGCAGGCCGCCTGATCAGCAGGCTTTGATCCGCCTTGACACACTTGCCAGTCCCCGAACGCCGACTGGCGCTTGGGGACTGGAATGTCGTGCGTCAGCCTCGCTCTGCCCAGCGGAACAGCGGGTACAGCGGCACGCCCCAAGCCGTGCCGGCGATGGCGTAGTAGAGCAGCTGGATCAGGAAGTGGTCAGGCAGTCGCTCGCCGACGGCCACGGCGGCCCACACGTAGCCGGCCAGGAAGACGAGCACGCCGATCATGGCGACGAAACGACGCGTGCGGGCGCCCATCAGCGTTTGCTCCGGAACAGGAAGAAAGCCAGCAGGCACAAGATTGATCCGGCCATGGCCCAGCCGACCCAAAGCCACTGGTCCAGGGTCGCCAGGCCGAAAACCCTTACGCACAGGAACCAGCCGCAGGCCGCGCCGGTGGCCGACACCAGGCCGGTCGCCGCCATTCCCCGCCGGCCGGTCAGCAGGTCGGCGATCCAGGCCAGCGCGCCCGCGCCGAGCACGGCGATGATGAGTTCGGCGTACTGCACCAAAAGTCTCTCCAAGAACGTCTCGATCTTGCCGCGCGGTCGGGGCATACCCCCGGTGTCGGATCGAACCGGCAGCATATCGGGGCGAGCGGCAGGCGTCGAATGAACCGTTTCTCACACGCTGAGCAATCCAGGCCTGCGGCCGTCTGGCTTTTCGTCACCGCGGCCCTGGTCTTCTTGATGGTCGTGGTCGGGGGCGTCACACGCCTCACCGGCTCGGGCCTGTCGATCACCGAGTGGCAGCCGATCATGGGCGCCGTGCCGCCGCTGAATCACGCCGACTGGCTCGAAGCTTTCGAGAAGTACAAGGCCATCCCCCAGTATCAGCTGGTCAACGCCGGCATGAGCCTGGGCGAGTTTCAGGGCATCTTCTGGTGGGAATGGATCCACCGGTTTCTTGGGCGGCTGATCGGCCTTGTGTTCGCCCTGCCGTTCTTCTTCTTCCTGGCCTGCCGCCTGGCGTCGCCCGTTTCGTGGGCGGCCCGCCTGGCTCTGCCGACGCGGCTGATCGCGCGCTGCGCTGCGCTGCTGGCGCTGGGCGGGCTGCAGGGCCTGATCGGCTGGTGGATGGTGTCCAGCGGTCTGTCCGAGCGCGTGACCGTCGCGCCCGAGCGTCTGGCCGTGCACTTGGGCCTGGCCTTTCTGATCTTCATCGGCCTGATCTGGACGGGGCTGGAGGCCTGGGCGGGGCCCGAGCGGTCGCGTAGTCCGGGCGGCTGGTCGCGCGCCGCCGGCTTCCTGCTGGGCCTGGTGATGGTTCAGAGCCTGCTGGGCGCCCTGGTCGCGGGCGGTCACGCCGGCATGGTCTACACCGACTGGCCGCTGATGAACGGACAGGTCCTGGCGCCGGTAGACTGGGGGCAGGGGGCGCTGGCCTTTCTGCACGATCAGGCGCTGACCCAGTTCAATCACCGCATCGTCGCCTATCTGCTGCTGGCGGCGGTGACCCTGTATGTGATCCAGGCCCTGCGCTGGCGTCTGGCCGAGGGCATGGGCGCGGCGGCCATCGCCCTGGCGGCCGTGGTCTGGATGCAGGCGATTCTGGGCGTGCTGACCCTGATCCACGCGGTGCCCCTTACCTTGGGCGTGCTGCACCAGGCGGGCGCGGCGGTGGTGCTGGGCGTGGCGACGGTCAACCTGTGGCTGGTGCTGCGCTCACAGCCGCGCATCTTCGTCAGCGCGCCGCGCGGGCGGCTCTAGGCGGTCTTGTAGGGGCTCATCTCGGCCGCCATCGCCTCGATCTCGAGCGCGACGCCCGGCCGTTCGCGGTCCAGATAGTCCGACACGGCGGACCTCAGACCCTCATGGGCGATCCAGTGGGCGCTGTAGACGGCCGACGGCAGATAGCCCCGCGCCAGCTTGTGCTCGCCCTGCGCGCCCGCCTCGACCCGCGAAAGGCCGCGCCGGATCGCAAATTCGATAGCCTGATAATAGCAGAGCTCGAAATGCAGGAAGGGCACGTCGTCCAGAGCACCCCACTGGCGCCCGTACAGGGCGTCGCGGCCGATGAAGTTCAGCGCCCCGGCGATCGCCTGACCGTCCCGGAACGCCATCACCAGGGCGATGCGGTCCGCCATCGTGGAGCCCACGCGGCTGAAGAAATCGCGCGTCAGATAGGGCCGGCCCCACTTTCGCGAGCCGGTGTCCATGTAGAAGGCGAAGAAGGCGTCCCAGTGGGCCTCTTGGATCTCGCCGCCGGTCAGGACACGGATATCCAGCCCGGCCTGGGCCTCGCGCCGTTCGCGCCGGATCGTCTTGCGCCGCGACGACGAGAGGGCCGCCAGGAAGTCCTCGAACGTCTCGTAGCCGCCGTTTCTCCAGATGAACTGGATGTCCTGGCGCAGCAGCAGGCCCGCGTCGCCCATGCCGGTCCATTCCTTGTGCGTGGGGAAGTTGATGTGCAGGGACGACACCCCGGCCTGCTCGGCCAGGCCAACGGCGCCTTGAAGCAGTGCCTCGCGCACCGTGCCGGCGTCGGCGTGGGGGTGCGCCAGCAGGCGCGGCCCGGTCGCGGGGGTGAAGGGCACGGCCGACAGCAGTTTGGGATAATAGCGTCCGCCGGCGCGCTCATAGGCGTCGGCCCAGGCGTGGTCGAAGACGTACTCGCCCTGGCTGTGGCCCTTCAAATAGAGGGGCATGACGCCGGTGACGGCGCCGTCGTCGCCCTCCAGCGCCAGGTGGCGCGGTCCCCAGCCCTGGCTCGGAACCGCGCTGCCCGACGCCTCGCAGGCGTGCAGGAAGTCATAGGAGACGAACGGATCGCCCGTCGCCGTCGCGCAGGCGTCCCAGGCTTCGCGCCCGACGCCGGCGATGGAATCGTGAACGCGGACGCGTAACGTCACTTCACCTCGACGATGGCGTCCACCTCGACCGCAAAGCCGAGCGGCAGGCGATAGACGCCCACGGCCGAACGGGCGTGACGGCCCGCATCGCCGAACACCTCGACCATCAGGTCCGAGCAGCCGTTGATGACGGCGGGAATGGCGCTGAACTCGGGGCCGGCCTGGACGAAGCCGCCCAGTTTGACGATCCGGCGCACGCGGTCGAAGTCGCCGTCCAGCGCCGCCTTGATCTGGGCCAGCAGGTTGACGCCGCACAGGCGCGCGGCCTGATGGGCCTCTTCCGGCGTCACGTCGACGCCCACCGTGCCCTTGATCCCGCCAGAAGCGTCGTTCGAGAGCTGGCCCGAGATGTGGATCAGCTCGCCCGCGCGCACCCACGGCACATAGTTGGCCACGGCCTGGGCGGGTTCCGGCAGGACGATGCCGAGCTGTTCGATGCGGGTGTGAATGCTCATGGGACGGGCTCCGAAAGTCGATATGGGACGAGTAGGGCGGTCGGGCCAGATCAGCCCGGCGAGATCATCTTTTCGGGGCGCACGGCCTCGTCGAACTCGGCGTCGGTCAGATAGCCGCCGCCGACAGCCTCTTCGCGCAGGGTGGTGCCGTTCTTGTGCGCCGTCTTGGCGATCTTGGCGCAGGCGTCATAGCCCAGCTTGCCGTTCAGGGCGGTGACCAGCATCAGCGAATTGTTCAAGCCGCGCTCGATGTTGTCGACGCGGGGCTCGATGCCCACCACGCAGTTCTCGGTGAAGCTGATCGCCGCATCGGCCATCAGACGCACCGATTGCAGGAAGTTGTAGGCCATCACCGGGTTGAACACGTTCAGCTCGAAATGCCCCTGCGACCCGGCGAAGGTCACCGCCGCGTTGTTGCCGAACACCTGGACGCACACCTGCGTCAGGGCCTCACACTGGGTCGGATTAACCTTGCCCGGCATGATCGACGAACCGGGCTCGTTCTCGGGCAGGGCCAGTTCGCCCAGGCCCGAACGCGGACCGGACCCCAGGAAGCGGATGTCGTTGGCGATCTTGAACAGCGAGGCGGCGACCGTGTTGATCGCGCCGTGCGAGAAGACCATGGCGTCGTGCGCCGCCAGGGCCTCGAACTTGTTCGGCGCGGTCTTGAAGGGGAGGCCGGTAATCTGGGCGATCCGGTCCGCCACGCCTTCCGCAAAGCCGACGGGGGCGTTCAGCCCGGTGCCGACGGCCGTGCCGCCTTGGGCCAGCTCCATCAGGCGCGGCAAGGTCTGTTCGATGCGCTCGATGCCGTTGCGCACCTGAGCCGCATAGCCGCCGAACTCCTGGCCCAGCGTCAGGGGCGTGGCGTCCTGGGTGTGGGTGCGGCCGATCTTGATGATACCCTTCCAGGCCTCGGCCTTGTCGTTCAGCGCATTGCCCAGCTGCTGCAGGGCCGGGATCAGGCGATGCACCACCTCTTCGGCACAGGCCACGTGCATGGCCGTGGGGTAGGTGTCGTTGGACGACTGGCTCATATTGACGTGGTCGTTGGGGTGGACCGGCTTTTTGGAGCCCATCTCGCCGCCCAGGATCTCGATGGCGCGGTTCGAGATCACCTCGTTGGCGTTCATGTTCGACTGGGTGCCCGAGCCCGTCTGCCACACCACCAGCGGGAAGTGGTCGTCCAGCTTGCCCTCGATGACCTCGTTGGCCGCCTGCACGATGGCGTCGGTCAGCTTGGCGTCCAGCTTGCCCAGGTCGCGGTTCGTCTCGGCCGCCGCGCGTTTGACGATGCCCAGCGCCCGCACGATCGGCAGGGGCTGCTTCTCCCAGCCGATCTTGAAGTTGCCCAGCGACCGTTGCGCCTGCGCGCCCCAATAGCGATCCGCCGCGACCTCGATGGGGCCGAAGGTGTCGGTTTCGCTGCGGGTCTGGGTCATGTCGCGTGCATCCTGAACGTGGCGAGAAGTCGCGCGGGGGTGTAGCACGCGAGCGTGCGCGGGCAAGCCGCGCCGGCGGACGCGGCGCTCACATGACTTCAGGCTGGATCGGCACGGGCAAGGTGCGGGCGCGCGAAAGCGGCGACGCCGTCGAGATCACCATCGAAGGCCTGACCACCCAGGCCAAATACTACAAGCCCCTGGTCTATGAGTTCATGCGCAAGGAATGGCGCGGCGCCCGACCGGCCTGGGGCGACTACACCGTCGAGATCGTGATGGAGCACGTCGGCGACCCGCCGTGGATGGACCTGGACAACCTGGCCAAGGCCCTGCTGGACGCTATCAAGGGCTATCTCTTCCACGACGACGCCCAGGTCGCCCGTCTGCTGGTCGAGCGGCGCGAGGGCGAGCGCGAGCGCATCACCATTCGGGCCTATCCGCGCCGCTGACGGCTGCTACCGGCCGCCTGACCGGCGCCGTCGCCGAACGTTACAAGGCCGTAACTATGCGCACGACTTTGGGCTGTTAACGTCTGCTGGCTTCAGAACCCAGGGATTGCCCATGCTCCGCTCCGCTACCCTCGCCGCCGTATCCTTCCTCGCGCTGGTCGGCCCGGCGATGGCTCAGACGGCGATTCAGGTTCCACCGCTGGAGTACACGCATCGGGAGCTGTCCAATGGGCTGGATGTCTACGCCATGCCCGACGCCACCGCCGGAACTGTGACGGTCACGCTCTGGTACGACGTGGGCGGCAAGGACGATCCCGAAGGCCGCTCGGGCTTCGCCCATCTTTTTGAGCATATCATCAGCCGCAAGACGGTGAACCTGCCGTACGGCCAGATATCGACCATGGTCGAGAACGCGGGCGGCAGCCGCAACGCCTCCACCGGGCAGGACTTTACCAACTACTACGAGACGGTGCCGCCGGAGTATCTGGAGACCATGCTCTGGACCCATGCCGAGCGCATGGCGCGTCCGGTCGTGGACCAGGACGTGTTCGACGCCGAGCGCTCGATCGTCAAGGAAGAGCTGCGTCAGCGCGTCTATGCACCGCCCTATGGTCGGCTGCAGCGCTTCGTCATCGGCGATAACAGCTTTGACGAGAGCATTTACCGGCGCAGCGTGATCGGTTCGATCGAGGAGCTGGATTCCGCCACCATCGACGACGCCCGAGCCTTTCATGAGGCCTACTACCGCCCGGCGACGGCGACGATGATCGTTTCGGGCAACTTCGATCCGGCGGAGCTGGACCGGTTGGTGGATCGGTATTTCGGCGACATCCAAAACCCCGAGAAACCGGTGCCTGTCATGACGCGGCCGGTCGAGACGGCGCGCACGCAGCCCCGGCTTGTTGAAGCCTATGCCCCGAACGTGCCGCTGCCAGCGGTTGCGACCATCTATCCGGGACCAAGGGCCAACGACGCGGACACGGCGGCGCTGGACGTGCTGTCAGCGATCATGTCGCGTGGCGACAACAGCCGCCTGCATCAGGCCCTCGTCTACCGCACCCAGCTGGCTGCCGGCGCGAGCCTGTTCGCCAACACCATGGAGGAGGACGGCGTCATCACCGCCAACGCCACCGTGGCCCAAGGCAAGTCGATCGCCGACGTCGAGGCGGCTCTGGCGGCGGAAATCGAGCGCATCCGTGAACAGCCGGTGACGGCCGAGGAACTGGCTGAAGCCAAGACCGAGCTGGTCACGGCAGATCTGCGCCAACGTGAGACCGCCTCCGGTCGGGCTTTCATCCTGGGGCAGGCGATCGTCTCTGAGAATGATCCCAAGGCGCCGGACGCTCGCCTGGCAGCCATCCAGGCCGTCACAATCGCCGACGTGCAGCGTGTGGCCCGTACCTGGTTGAATGATCAGGCGCGGGTTCAGGTGCGATATCAGGACGAAAGTGCGCGGCCGGCGGGCGTCGCCGAAGACAGCTGGCGAAATCCGGCGCCTGTGCCGACCTTCCTGACGGTTCCGCCCGCAGTGTTGGCCCCCAACCAACTCCTGCCGGAGGGTCAGCGGATGGCGCCGCCCGCGCTGGGCCAGCCCCGCCCGATGGCGGCTCCCCAGGTGGCTGAACGCCGACTGTCGAACGGCCTGAGGGTTATCGCCGCCAAGTCGACCGACCTGCCGATCATGAACGCTCAACTTGTGTTGGGTGGCGGCGCAGCGGCTGATCCGGGCGCCAAGGCCGGTCTGGCGTCGATCACCGCCGGCTTGGCCACGCAAGGCGCCGGAGGCCGCAGTGCGCCCGAAATCGCGGTGGCGCTGGAGCGTCTCGGCGCCAATATCGGCGGCGGCGCGTCGGCGGACAGTTCCGTCCTGTTCGTCTCCATGCCCACAACCTCTGCTGACGCTGCCGGAGCAATCTTGGCCGATGTTGTTCAGCGCCCCGCCTTCGACGAGGCGGAGCTTGAGCGCAGCCGCACGCGCATGATCAACGGCCTGCGGGTCAATCTGCGCCAGCCGGGGCCGTTGGCATCGGCGGTTCTCAACCGGGTGGCCTACGGCGGCGCCCTCTATGGTCGACCGACTTCGGGCACGCCCGAGAGCCTCACAACGCTGACCCGCCAAGATGTGATGGATTATCACCGGCAGTGGTGGCGGCCGGACAATGCGACCTTGATTCTCACCGGCGGCCTGGATCCGCAAGCCGCGTTTGCGTTCGCCGAGAAGACCTTTGGGGGCTGGACAGCGCCAGCGGGCGCCGTGCCGATGCTGGCCAACCGAGCAGGCGAGACAGTGCAGCGGCCGCGGGTCGTGGTGATTGATCTGCCGGGGGCGGGCCAAGCAGCCGTGACGGCCGCTGTGCGCGCCCCGCTGCGGTCGGATGAGGCATGGTATCCCATGGCTGTCGCCAATGCGGTGATGGGGTCGGGGCAAAATGGTCGTCTGTTTCAGGAAATCCGAGCCAAGCGCGGACTATCCTATGGCGCCAATTCAGGCATCGCGGCGCGGGTGGAAGGGGGTCTGCTGACCGCCTCGACCCAGACCAAGAATGAGAGCGCGGCCGAGGTCGTCGGCCTGGTCCTGGCTGAGTTTGATCGCCTGGCGGTCGAGCCTGTCAGCGAGGTGGAGGTCGCCAACCGCGCCCGGTTCATCAACGGAGGCTGGTCTCGCGCTCTCGAGACCACCGGCGGCCTGGGTGGCGTGCTGGCTGACGCGGCGGCCTATGGCCTGCCCTTGGACGAGATCACCGCCTATCCAAGCCGAATCTCGGCGACCACGCCGACGTCGCTCGCCCAGGCCGCCCGCCGCGTCAGCGCCCAACAGGCCTATGTTGTGGTCGTCGGCCAGGCCGATCAGTTCGTCGACGAACTGCGCCAGACGCATCCGGATCTTGTGGTCATTCCCGCCGCATCGGTCGATTTGAACAGCTCGACCCTGGGGCTTTGATTAAAGAGCGCTTGTCCCAGGACTAGGCTTCGCCATGCCCAAGCCTAGTCCTGTGGCGGGTATCGTTCGAACGCCGGGACGGCGTCCAGATGCGTCATCCAGCCGATGCGCTCGGCCGTCTGGATCTGCGCCAGAAGGGGCAGGGCGTCGGGGTCATCCAGCGTCGCAGTCTGGACATCGATCATGCCCGGGAAAACGAGCTCATTGGTGTAGAACAGACCCGACCCGCACGCGCCGCAGAAATGGCGTCGACCGTGTTCAGACGAAGCGTATACGCGGGTCTCGCCGGTGATCGGCACCTGATCGGCGCCCGCCAGGGCCCAGGCCACCGCCGGCGCGCCCGCCGCTTTCCGGCAGTCGGTGCAGTGACACAGCGCATGGCGCGCATCCGCCGGCATCGAATAGCGCACCGCGCCGCAATGACATCCGCCTTCAAGCATCACCGCCTCCCATTCGTGTTCACTATATGTTCCATTTGCCGCATTGGCAATTGTGAACACACGCGCTGACCTCGACGCCTATTTCTTCCGGAACTGGTCCAGGCTGACGACCTTGGGGCCGTCGTCGTCGCTGGTGGGGCGAGCCGGTGGCGGGGTCGGGGAGGGCTCGGGCTGATCATCGACCAGTTCGGGATCTTCGAACTGCAGCAGGAACTGCACGCTGGGATCGTAGAAGCGCGTCACGGCCGAATAGGGCACGGTCAGCACCTTGGGCACGCCGCCGAACTTGAGCATGACTGAGAACAGGTCGTGCTCGACCGCCAGGTCCCAGTACTGGTGCTGCAGCACCACCGTCATTTCGTCGGGGTATTTGGCGATCACGTCGGGCGGCACGCTGACGCCGACGCCGCGGGTCTTGAAGGTGATGTAGAAATGGTGCGCGCCGGGTATGCCGCCGGGGCCCGCCGCGCGTTCAAGCGCCTGGCGGATCACGCCACGAAGGGCGTTCTGGGCGAGATGCTCATAGTGCATCTCGTCGACGGGGGGCTTCTCGACGGCCATCGTCACCTCGGCGGCTGGACGCGCGACTGATACCCGCGCGGCGGCCCGGACGAAAGGCGAGTTTTGGAGAAAGTGGAGAGGTGAAGCGCCGGGATTCTGTTGCCAGGCTCCCGACAGGCCCCGCCCAGGGATCTGAACCCCTAGGACTTAAGATTCGAAATCAACCGAACCGCATTACGCGGCGAGGCGGACTTCTCCAGCGAAGTTATCGTTCGCAGTTAGATAAAGGCCCGATACGGTGGGCCAGGACGAGCGAAAGCAATCCTCTTTACACGTCCGTCGATGCTAGTCGGCCCCGCACCGCCCGCCGATACACGGGAGGAAATGGTGGAGCCGCCGGGAATCGCACCCGGGTCCGGTCCGCTTATTACAGGCGCGTTTATCGCCATAGTCCGGGCGAACCCTGACAGAACCCATATAGGTCAGGCGGGCCCGCGTTCCAAGAGTTTAGGCGCGCGGCCAGTCGGGCGTCTGATTACGGAACCACGTCAGTTGGCGCTTGGCGTAATTGCGGGTGGATTGGGCCAGAGCTTCGAGGGCCTGAGCGCGGGTGGTTTCGCCGGAGAGATGTTCTGCAAGCTCGCGCACGCCGACCGCCTTCATGGCTGGGAGAGCAGGATCCAGGGCGCGCGCGGCGAGGGCGGCGACTTCGTCCAACGCGCCTTGTTGCAGCATGGCCTCAGCGCGGGCGTCGCAGCGGGCGTAGAGCCCGGCGCGGTCGGGCTCGACCACCAGGCCGGTCCAGGCGTCTGGCTTAAGCAGCGGCCGCGTGTCGGCCTGCCAGTCGCTGAGCGTGCGGCCGCTGGCGCGATGCACGGTCAGAGCCCGGACGAGCCGCTGGCGGTCCCCGGCCTCAATGCGGGCCGCCGCCGCAGGATCGACCTCCGCGAGGCGTGCGCGGAAGACGGCCTCTCCCTCGGCGTCGAACTCGCCCTCGACCTCTCGGCGCACCGTGTCCGGCGCAGGCGGGATGTCGGCCAGGCCGCGGGTCAGGGCGGTGAAATACAATCCTGTGCCGCCGACCAGGATCGCGGGGCGCCCCTCCAGCGCCTCGATCTCGGCCAGCACGGCGCGGCTCCAGCGCCCCACAGACCAGGCCTCGGCGGCGTCGGCCACGCCGTAGAGCCTGTGCTCGGCCAGGGCTTCGTCCTCAAGCGATGGACGGGCAGTCAGGACGCGCAGGTCGGCGTACAGCTGCTGGCTGTCGGCGTTCAGGATCACCGCCCCCATGCGCCGCGCATGCTCCAGCGCCAGGGCGGATTTGCCTGAGGCCGTGGGGCCGGCGATCAGCAGAAGGGGCGTCTGGGTCAAATCGGGCTCGCGGCTCGGCTGCTTGGGCGATAGAACGCGACCCTCCCGCCCGCAAGCTCAGGTGACCCGCCTTGCCCGACCGCCAAACCGTGCTGAACGTCCTGAACGCCGTGATCGATCCGGTCAGCGGCCAAGGACTGGTCGCGGCCGGCCTGGTCCAGGGGCTGGTTGTGGCCGACGATCGCGCGGGCTTTGTGATCGAGGCGCCGGCCGGTCGCGAGGCGCTCTACGCCCCGGTTCGCGACGCGGCCGAGGCGGCGTTGAAGGGCCTGCCGGGCGTGACGCGCGTCTCGGTCGTGCTGACCGCCGAGGCCGCCCCGGCGTCTGCCCCGGCACCGCGCACCGCGGGCCTGTCCAAGGCCGCGCTGGATCAGGGACGGCCCAAGGCGCCGGTCGCGATGGACCGCCCGGCCTATGTGCGCCGCGTCCTGGCTGTGGCCTCTGGCAAGGGCGGGGTGGGCAAGTCCACCGTGGCGGTCAATCTGGCGGCGGCGCTGGCGGCGCGGGGCCTGTCGGTCGGGGTGCTGGACGCCGATGTCTATGGCCCATCGCTGCCGACCATGCTCGGCCTGTCGGGCAAGCCGGCCTATGAGGACGGGGCCATGGTCCCGCACTCGGCCCACGGGTTGAAGGCCATGTCGGTCGGTCTGCTGACCAACGCCGATGACGCCATGATCTGGCGCGGGCCGATGGCGTCGCAGGCCATCACCCAGATGCTGACACAGACCCGCTGGGGAACCGCCGAGGCGCCGCTGGACGTGTTGGTCATCGACCTGCCGCCCGGCACCGGCGACGTGCAGCTGACCCTGATCCAGAAAACGCCGCTGGACGGCGCCGTCATCGTCACCACGCCTCAGGAAGTCGCCCTGGCCGACGCGCGGCGCGCCCACGCCCTGTTCCAGAAGGTCGGTGTCCCGACCCTTGGCCTAATCGAGAACATGAGCGGCGACGTGTTCGGGCGAGGCGGCGGAGAGGCCGAAGCGGCGCGGCTGGGCGTGGCTTATCTCGGCGATCTGCCGTTGGATGCGGCCTTGCGCACGGCGGGCGATGCGGGTCGGCCGCTGGTCGTGTCTGACCCGGAAGGCGCTGCGCCGACGCGGTTCACCGCCATCGCCGAGCTGGTTGCAGCGCGTCTGAACCTCTAGGCTTCTGGCCTTCGCTACTTCCGCTCCAGCACCCGGAACACGAAGGCGTGGTCGTCCTTCTCGCCGGCCGGATGCGGCTCGCAAGAGATTTCGTTCCAGGCCGTCTCGTCGAAATCGGGGAAGCGCACGTCGCCCTCGGGCGAGGCCTCAACCTCGGTGATGTAGAGGCGGCGGGCGCGGGGCAGGGCGGCCTCGAACAGACCGGCGCCGCCGATGACGCAGATTTCGCCCACGCCGTCGTCAGCGGCGTGCTCGCGGGCCATGGACAGGGCCTCGTCCAGGCTGCTCACCACAACCGCGCCCTGCGCCTCGAACGACAGATCGCGGCTCAGCACTAGGTTCAGCCGGCCCGGCAGGGGCTTGAGCGGCAGGCTCTCCCACGTCTTGCGCCCCATGATGCAGGGCTTGCCGATAGTGATGGCCTTGAAACGCTGCAGGTCGCTGCGCAGCCGCCAGGGTAGGTCGCCCTCGCGGCCGATCACGCCGTTCGCGCCGCGCGCGACGACCAAGGCCGGATCCGCGCGAGCCATCAGCGCGGCTCCAGCCAGCGCAGCCACTTGTCACGCATGGCCTGCTCCAGATCGACGCCGGCGCGGGCGCAATAGATCAGCAGCATGCCCATGACGTCGGCCGCTTCGTCAGCCAGGGCGCGTTCGTCCGCCTGACCCCGCGCACGGCCCGACAGGCGCAGATGCTCGGCCGTCAGTTCGCCCAGCTCTTCCTGCAGCTTCAGCAGCGCCCAGTCGCGGTCGCGGTCGATCGCGTGCTCGGCGGCGTAGATGTCAGAGATGCGCAGGACGTCGGCCTGCAAGGCCTTCAACTCCATCAGACCGCGACCGCTGCCTTGATATGCGGCCAGGGGGCGTAGTCCGACAGGACGAAGTCGCCGGGCTCATAGGCGAACAGGTCGTCGCGCGGGGCGATGTTCATGGTGGGCAGGGCCAGGGGCTCGCGCGTCAGCTGCAGCTCGGCCTGTTCGATATGGTTCAGATACAGGTGCGCGTCGCCGAAGGTGTGGACGAACTCGCCGGGCTCCAGCCCCGTGACCTGGGCCATCATCATCGTCAGCAGGGCGTAGGAGGCGATGTTGAACGGCACGCCCAGGAAGACGTCGGCCGAGCGCTGATACAGTTGGCAGCTCAGCTTTCCGTCCGCCACGAAGAACTGGAACAGGCAGTGGCAGGGCGGCAAGGCCATGTCGTCGACGTCGGCCGGGTTCCAGGCGCTGACGATGTGGCGGCGGCTGTTGGGATTGGTCTTCAGGCCGTGGACCAGCTTTTCGATCTGATCGATGACGCGGCCGTCCGGCGCGGTCCAGCTGCGCCACTGCTTGCCATAGACCGGACCCAGCTCGCCCTCGGCGTCGGCCCATTCGTCCCAGATGCTGACGCCGTTATCCTTGAGGTAGCGAATGTTGGTCTCGCCGCGCAGGAACCACAGCAGCTCGACGATGATCGAGCGCAGATGCAGCTTCTTGGTGGTCAGAAGCGGAAAGCCCTTGGCCAGATCGAAGCGCATCTGGCGGCCGAACACGCCCAGCGTACCGGTGCCGGTGCGGTCGTCGCGCCGCGCGCCGTTGTCCAGGATGTCGCGCAGCAGGTTCAGATACTGCCGCTCGGGATGATCGGCCGGCACGGCGCGGGCCTGAAGTTCTGCGAGGGCGACCTGGGCGTTCATCAGCCTAGGATGGCTCCGATTCGGCGCGACTGACATCGCCGCGATTCGGTTGCTCACAGAAAGAATTCAGCCGCCGAAGCCGCCGCCGTCCAGAAAGGCTTGTTCCTCGGGCGTCGTCTCGCGGCCCAGGGCGGCGTTGCGGTGAGGGAAGCGGCCGAAGCGCACGATGATGTCGCGGTGCAGTTCGCCCCATTTCCTCAGCTCGGCGTCATCGCCGATCAGCGCCAGATAGCGATCCTGATCCTCAAGCCGCTCGGAATGCTCGAACGGCAGCAGGATGAAGTTGGCCAGCTGAGGCTCAAAAGCCCGGTGATGGCCCGCCGCGACCGCCTGGTTCGCGAGCGCCAAGGCCAGCGGATCGGTGGCGAACTGGTGCGCCGAGCCGCGAAAGCTGTTCCTGGGGTACTGATCCAGCAGGACCATCAGGCCCAGGGCGCCGTCGGGCGTATCGAGCCAGCCGTCCAGTTCACGTCGCGCCGCGCTGAAATGCGCCGCCTCGAACCGCGCCTTGAAGTCGGCGTCGAAGGCGTCGTTCTTGGCGAACCACTTGTCCGGGCCGGCCTCTTTCCAGAAGGTGACGACGTCTTCGGGAGTCACGGTCATGTTCAGCGTCCTCGCAATCCAGTCTGTCGGGGCACAACGCCCGCGCGGCGTCGGGCGTTTCGCATGAGCGCCCCGCTGCCGGTCTATCACGACCGAGACTGCGACCTGTCGATCATCCGCGCCCGGCGCGTGGCGGTCATCGGCTATGGGAGCCAGGGCCGAACCCATGCGCTGAACCTGCGCGATTCGGGCGTCGCCGACATCGTCGTCGGCCTGAAGCCCGGCTCGGCCACGCGGGCCAGGGCCGAGGCTGACGGCTTGGAGGTCCGCTCGGCGGGCGAGGCGACGGCCGGCGCCGACGTCGTCGCGGTCATGGTGTCGGACGAGGCGCACCGCGACCTGTGGACTCAGGAGATAGAGCCCAACATCCGGCCGGGCGCCGCTTTGGTGTTCGCTCACGGCCTGTCGGTGCGGTTCGGCCTGGTCCAGCCGCGCGCCGACCTGGACGTCATTCTGGCCTCGCCCAAGGGCATCGGGCCGCGCATCCGCGAGCTGTATGAGGCCGGGGAGGGAGTCTTCTGCCTGTTCGGCGTGCAGCAAGACGCCTCGGGCCGCGCCCATGCGCTGGGCCTGTCCTACGCCGCCGCCCTGGGATGCGGGCGCAAGGGCATTTTGGAGACCACCTTCAAGGACGAATGCGAAAGCGACCTGTTCGGAGAGCAGGTGGTGCTGTGCGGCGGTGTGGCGGAACTGGTGGACGGGGCCTTCACCACCCTGACCGACGCCGGCTATCCGGCCGAGGTCGCCTGGTTCGAATGCTTCTACGAGCTGAAGCTGGTGGTGGATCTGATGCACCGCATGGGCACGGCCGGCGCCTTTGGACGAATCTCCAACACCGCCGAATACGGGGCCTATCTGACCGGGCCGCGCATCATCGGGGCCGAATCCCGCGCAGCCATGAACGCGGTGCTGGCCGAGGTGCGCGACGGCTCATTCGTGCGGCGTCTGATGGCCGACTACGACGCCGGTTCGCCCGAACTACTGGCGCGCCGCAAAGCGCTTGGCCAACGCCCGATCGAGCAGACGACGGCGCATCTGGCGGCCGTGGCCGCCGAGGCGGAAGACTAGATTTTCAGGGAAGGAAAGATGGTCGGAGTGGCAGGATTCGAACCTGCGACCCCCGCGTCCCGAACGCGGTGCTCTACCAGACTGAGCCACACTCCGACTTGAGGACGCGGCTTATAACGAGGGGGTTTGCCCCCCGCAAGCGCCTATTCTCGACCCGCGAAAATAGTCTCGAAACGGGGTGTTGCATCGCCCGCGACCTTGGCGTATTCGACCGCCCTCCCGCCGCCGAGGCGACCGGGAACGCCGGACCTGCTGGGGAATGGTGTAATGGTAACACTACGGTTTTTGGTACCGTCATTCTAGGTTCGAGTCCTAGTTCCCCAGCCACCGCCCTCACTGCATTTGCGGCCCCGCCGGAGCTTCCGTGCGCTGGGGCGACGGAGCGTATCGCGCGTCTCGACAGGGGCTTCCGGAAGCCGTGTGATCACGCTGGTCCTCAATGGCCTGGCCCGAGCGAAGTAGCGGCGGCGATCCAAGCATACGGCCGTACTCTGCCGCGGCGGTTGCGGTTCCGCCAGACGATGGCTCCCTCGCCCGCTATGCTTCCACACCGGGCGATCAGGCTTTCTTTGAAAGTGCTCCCGAAGAGCGCTCAGGCGCTCATAGCCGCGGGGGCTGCCTGCGGAGCCGGCCAGGCGACCGGCGGCAGGCCCTGAAGCGACGGGCGGGCCAGCAGATACCCCTGCATCAGCGATACGCCAAGGTCGCGCAGCGCGTCATGTTCGTCGATCGTCTCGACGCCTTCGCAGACGGGTTTGATGTCGAGGTCTCGAAGCATGACCAGGGTGTTGCGCACAATGGCGCGCTTGACCCGGTCGGTGTCGATGCCTCGGATGAGGCCCATGTCGAGCTTGACGATATCGGGCTGAAATTGACTCAGCAGCCCCAGTCCGGCGAAGCCCGCGCCGAAATCATCGATCGCCGTCCGGAATCCCATGGCCCTGTAGGATCTGAGGATGTTCAGGAGGTGGCCGGCGTCGATCGCTTCGTCCTCGGTGAACTCGAAGATGATCCGCTCCAGGGGGAAGCCGGTGCGTAGGGCCGCAGCGAGCGTGACTCGGATGCAGGCGCGGGGCTCGTAAACGGCGTTCGGCAGGAAGTTGATGGACAGGCTCGCTCCTGTCGCCGCCATGGAAAGGCTGGCGGCCTGTTCGATCGCGGTCGTTCGGCAAAGCTGATCGAAGGCGTAGCGGTTGTCTGGCGACACCTGCGCCAGAACTTCGCCGGCGGAGCCGCCGTCCCGACCACGCACGAGGGCCTCATAGGCGAACACGGTCTGATCCCGGATATCGACGATAGGCTGGAAGGCCATGGTTATCGGCAAGGTGAAGCCTGCGCCGTCCCGACAATCCACACACGCCATCTTGTCATCCCTTATGAACGGCGACCCTGCCTTGGCCGTCGTTAAGACTCTTCCAACGCCGCTGGTGGCCGAGGTGCCGCCAGCTGGTCGACGCCGGATGCCTTGGAGCAGGCGTCTGGCGCCGGAGGCGCGGCATACCCATATGAAGCCGACGCGGGGCCGAAATGGCGGCGCGCCGACGGCCGGAACGCCGTTCCTAGGCTTCGCCACGTCGCTCCGGCGCCCGCGCCGCCGTACGAATGCGTCATTATGATCGAAGACAGCTTTACTCGGCTTTACGCTCACGACTTCAGCCAAATGGCTGGTCGCGCCGAAATGGGTCAGGATGTGGACGAAGCCCTGTCGCGACGTATTCGTGACGCTTCCGCCCATGCGCGTATCATGGACGACCGCAAGGGGCCGGGTCATCTCGCGGCGCTCGCCGCCCGCGTCCGCGACGACGCGTTGCTGTTCAATGCGCGGGTGCTGCGTCTGGGCGGCGACCCAGACGAGGCGGCCGAACGCAGGCGCATCCTGCTAAATGCGGTGGCCGATCGCCTGGTGGCTCAACAGGTCATGGCGCAAGCCGCCTAGGCGGGTAGACGACGCGCCGACCGGCTGAATCCGCAAAGGGGCTACGAACACAAAATGACCGCTTGACGGTTAGTCCGTCCCCGCCTAAATCCCCGCCTCCGCCGGGCGCCGGCGTTAAACAGCGCCTACCGGGAAACGGTTTTTTGCGGCCTGCGAAACTTCGGTTTCGTGATCTGCGGAAAGGCTGAAAAGCCTGGTTGACACTGAGATTGGCTTTCCCTAGATAGCCGCCTCCGCCGCAGCCGGGCGTTAAACGGCGGGA